>OGLB01000715.1_pt1 | contig 16046 bp, 11 predicted proteins | sample 1572551 | NCBI WGS metagenome assembly OGLB01 (sample SAMEA2582003, study PRJEB24529) | metagenome | biome: Human gut stool | place: China | collected 2011
GCCCCTTGCACGTTCGATGTCATGAAAACCATGATCGAAGAATGTTTTCCGGCACATTATGTTGCAGTGGTCGATGGCGGCCGCGCAGAAAATCAGGCACTGTTACAGCAGCGTTTTGACATGATCTTTTTCACCGGCGGAAAGACTGTCGGACGGGAGGTACTCCGCCATGCGGCTGAATATTTAACCCCTGTCACGTTAGAGCTTGGCGGAAAGAGCCCATGTATCGTTGACTCCACCGCTAAGATCCGGCTTGCCGCAAAGCGTATTGTCTTCGGCAAGTATTTGAACTGTGGACAGACCTGTGTTGCGCCGGATTATATTCTCTGTGACAAACGCATCCGCGATGAGCTTATCACTGCGATCTTAGCTGAGATTGAAAAGCAGTTTGGGAAAGAACCTCTGAAAAATCCGAATTACGGAAAGATCATCAACGAAAAGCATTTTGAACGCATTCTCGGGCTGATCAATGGGGAAAAGCTTGTGTACGGAGGACAGTCAGAGCCTGAATCGCTCCGCATTGCGCCTACCGTTCTCAATAATATCACATGGGACGACGCTGTGATGGGCGAAGAGATCTTCGGTCCACTGCTTCCGATCCTCACCTTCGACACATTAGACGAAGCGCTTGATACCGTGGAATCCCACCCTCATCCGCTTGCGCTTTATTTTTTCAGTGAGGACAAGGCTGCACAGAAGAAGGTCTTAGATACCTGCCGTTTTGGCGGCGGCTGTATCAATGACACGATCATTCATCTTGCAACGAGCGATATGCCATTCGGCGGTGTCGGTGAGAGCGGCATGGGCAGCTACCACGGCATGGTTGGATTTGAGACTTTCAGCCATTACCGCAGTATTGTCGATAAGAAAACGTGGATGGATCTTCCGATCCGGTATCAGAAATATACCGGATTGAAAGAAAAGATGATGCAGATGTTTTTGAAATAAGGGGGGATTATACTCCCCTTTTATTTCCCTGTCTGCTGTGCTTTAGTTATTATATCTTTAATGTCCTCGACTCCTTCTATTCTGTTTATGCCAAAACATTTCTTACCGGCATCCTTTAGAGAAGCTCCAATATGATATCCTTCTTTACCATCTATAATCAGAAACCTATCATGAAAAGATGCTGTTTTTTTTACGGTAAGTGTTGGATACTGTGCATTAAAATTTGCTATATCCTGAGCCGATAACTTTGTATTAGGCAACGTGTATGTATAAACATTCACCCCTATGTTCTTCTTAGCCAAAATGTTCAACGTAATAATATCAATATATCCGTCAATAAGAATTATCTCCTTTTGGGCATGAGTAATAATATTTGTGAGTAAACTGAAAGCATCAAATATCTGTCCGTCAAAAAAAAGAGACCGTTTCAAGTTTTGTGTAAACGTTAAAAACTGATATAAGATTTATGAATAGTTACAAATGGGCAGAGCCGATTTTTCAGGTTCTGCCCATATCTGCATTATACAGGAGTTTTTGGGCATGTCAATAAAACCTGCCTAAAACAAGCTGTTTTTACAGGTTGTGTCCAATCAGACGCTCTTCAAAATAGATTTCAAGCTGGGAATGGATCTGTCCCCAATCCTGTCGGTGTCCTGTCCATTTCTTGGTAATGTCCATAGTCGCAAGATACAGCATTTTCAAAAGGCTGTCATCCGACGGAAAAACCGTCTTGCTTTTGGTCACTTTCCGGAGCTGGCGGTTGAATCCTTCAATGGCATTTGTGGTATAAATCAGCCGTCTTACTGCCTCCGGATATTTGAAATAAGTGGACAGGGTTGCCCAGTTATCATGCCAGGATTTATAGATTTTTGGGTACTTGGAATCCCATTTATCCTTGAACAATTCTAACTCATTTAAAGCTGTTTCTTCCGTTGGAGCTGCATATACAAGCTTCAGATCAGCCATCAGTTTTTTGATGTCTTTGTATGAAACAAACTTCGTTGAATTACGGATCTGATGGATGATACACTGCTGAATCTCTGTTTTTGGATAAACAGCCTCGATTGCCTGTGGAAATCCATTTAAACCATCAACGCATGCAATCAGGATATCCTCAACGCCTCTGTTTTTTAATCCATTCATGATAGAAAGCCAGAACTTGGCACTTTCGTTTTCTCCAACATACATTCCAAGAACATCTTTTTTCCCATTCATATCGATACCAAGGGCAATGTAAACCGCACGTTTTACAATACGTCCTTCACTGCGGACGTGATAGTGGATTGCATCCATAAATACTACAGCATACACTTCTTCCAAAGGGCGTTCCTGCCATTCTTTTACAATCGGCAGGATTTTGTCTGTGATCCGGCTGATTGTGCTGTCAGAAATATCAATATCGTATAATTCACGCATATGGGATTCAATGTCTCCAGTTGTCATTCCCTTGGCATACATGGAAAGTATTTTTTCTTCCATGTCCTGAGTTACGGAATTCTGATATTTTTTAATCAGCTGAGGTTCATAATCCCCATTACGATCCCTTGGGATTGCCACATCCATATCTCCATAACTGGTGTGCATGGTTTTGCTGGAATGTCCATTTCTACTATTGTCTGTTTCTTTGTTTCGATAGTCATACTTGGAATACCCTAATTCTTCATCCAGTTCTTCATCCAAAGCACCTTCCAAAATGACAGACATCATGTCACGCATGATGCTGTTAACATCGGTGCCATCTTTGATGCTGATATCATTATTTTTCAGATAGTCACGCATCATTTCTCTCATTGCTGCTTTTTGTGGGCTGTCTTTTCTTCTTGCCATAAAAATAACCTCCAAACTGAGTAATTTTATCTTACATCAGTTTGAAGGTTTACACAAACTTTGGGATGCTCCCGTTACTTTCAGATTACTTAACAACACTCATCTTCATAGGCGACCATTCTGAAACATAATTCTTTCCTGAAACCTTCTTATATGTACGTATTCTTACATAATATTTTTTCTTTGATGTTAATTTTGTAAGCGTCTTTGACGCGATTGTATTCTTTGTAACTGTTATAGTCTTCGCTCCTGCAAAATTTGACTTTGTTGCATACTGAATCTGATAACCTGTCACTTGCGCAGTCTGCCTTGCCCACTTAATGATTAGGTTTCCTTTTTTCGGTGTCATTGAAACTAATTTTGTTTTCTTTGGTACGATTGTAAATGTCTTTGTTATTGAACCATTATAATTGCCTTTAAATGCAATCATAACTTTGTAAATGCCAACTTTGGTACATCCTGCCGAATATCTAAGTGTATAATTACTAGACGCTATTGTCTTTCCATCCGCACCTACAACAGTAATCTTAGGAGTCTGCTTTCGTCCGTTATATACAAAACTTGTTCTATTAATTTTCACAGTCTTTGGATGGTACACAACTGTTTTTGACGAAACCACTCCACAATTCTTACATTTTACAGTAACAAGCCCATTTCTAGATACAGTTGCTTTTGATACAGTTTTTTCATAAACATGTGCTTTCTTTGCTATATTTTTCTGAGCAACTATAACTTGACCACATACCGAACAATGACTTCCTTTAGTAAGGCCTGTGGTTTCACAAGTTGCATCTATCATTGGATCATCAACTGCAGTATGATTTTTCATAGGAATAACTGTTACATGCTCAGTCTTAGCACATTTTTTACAATGAATCGATTTAAGTCCGTCCTCTGTACATGTTGCAGCCTTGTCTACTGTATAATTCTCATTCCATACATGTCCCGTTGCTGGAATAGTTTCAATTTTATCCTGTCCGCACACTGTGCAATGATATGTCTGCTCGCCCTCACCTTCACACGTTGCAGCCTTAATTATTTCTCCTTTATCCCAATTATGACCAAGAGCAGCTATAGTCTTGCTATCTTTTGTTTTTTCACAATTTTGACAATGTATAGACTCAAGGCCTTCCTCTGTACATGTTGCAGCCTTGTCTACTGTATAATTCTCATCCCATACGTGTCCTGTTGCTGGAATAATTTCTGTTTTGTCCTGTCCACATACTGTACAGTGATATGCCTGCTCACCCTCGCCTTCACACGTTGCGGCCTTGATCGTATCTCCTTCATTCCAAGTATGTCCCAATGCCGATATAACTTCATTATCCTTAGTTTCCGAACATCTTTGGCAATGTATGGATTTTCCACCATTTTCTGTACATGTTGGTTTAGTGTCTATAGTATATTCACTACTCCAATCGTGCCCCAACGCATCTGGATATATATACATTTCTTTACCGCAAACTGAACAAGTACGAACTTGTTGTCCTTTTTCTGTGCATGTTGGCACCTTAATATCTTCTAGAGAACCCCAGGCATGGCCTCCTATATATTTAATTTTTTTTATATAATTTCTTTCATTGCACTTCTTACAATGTCTTGATTTCTCGCCATCCTGTTTGCAATTTGCAGGAATATCTATTGTATATTCATCATCCCACTCATGTCCCGTAGCATACACTATCCTTGTTTCTGATACATTACATCTCTTACAAACATATTTTGCCGATCCATTAACTGTACATGTGGATTTGTCAATTATTTGCCCTTCATCCCAATCATGACCTAAAGCATCAATCTGTCTTGTTTTCAATGAACTGCCACACTCAGAACAATATAATACTTCAATACCATTTTCTGTACAAGTTGGCGCTTCTTTTATTCTATACTCACCTTCTTCACTGTGTCCCTTTGCTGGTAAAACTTCTTCACGCTGTAATTTACAAATATTACATGTATACACTTTCCTTCCATCTCTAACACATGTCGCCTCGTCAGCAATTACACCATCATTCCACTCATGTCCCGATGGATTTAATGCATTTATTACCTGCACATCTTTTTTTTCATCACACTTTTTACAATGAATAGATTTAGATCCGTTATCAATACATGTAGCATTAGCATCTATTGTGTATTCTGTATTCCAGTCATGCCCTGTTGCTGGAATTGTAACAGTTTCTCTACTGACCTCTTCCCCACCTAACAAATAACTTTTCATAATGTCCATCCTCTGTACAAGAATTAGGTATATAATTCAATTGCTTGTAATATTTACCATTATCGTCAATACTATATTTATCAAGTTCTATCTCTTCTATTATTGAATTTCCGAAAACTGTAACCCACTTTAAATTAATGCTAGATGCTGTACCAACCTCAAGATCATTAATTGAAAAGTGACCATTGTCTAATTCTATTTTCTGATTGTTTATATAAAAATCAGCAACATCTAACGTAGACCCAGATATTTTTAATTTTCCATCCACATTATATGCTGTATTATTTGTTAATCTAAATGGAATGCTTTTTACAGGATAATTACTTGTAGATCTTACACCTATGGAATTTGAAGATTGTAAATAAACCCTGCCATTATAATATATTGGAGAATCATCGCTATTAGATATAAATTCATTTGCATATACTCCCTTAGCATTTACTCCTGCCAATGAAGCAGCACCCAAAACATATATATTACCCGTGACCGTTGAATTAGTCATAAGTAACACAGCCTTAGGACCTATATATATATCCCCTACTATTGTTTTATTTGTAATAACAGTACTTTCTGTATAACACTTTGCTCCGCTTATAACTGGGTAATCATTTTCTTCATCATTTAATGTATCCAAGTTTGCATATATTTGAGCAATCACGTGTTCATTATGATATACCTGAACACTATCTTTAGTATTTGATGTACTGGCAAATGCATTTACAGACAACATTGATACTAACAATGTCGATACTAATGCAACTGAAAATTTTTTCATAAACAATCCTCCTCATCTCTATCATATATTTGTTTATTTGTAAATTGCCTTTAACGCAAAGATTATGATAATATCATATCTGCTCAACTGAATATATTAGCCTATCCAAAAAGGTTGTAGATCATATGCAAATAAATTTTTACACTTGCCCCGAAACCTTATACAGCCAAGATACTAGATAGCCATTTGTACTGCAAACACGTCCAAACCATACTACCACTTATAATATCTTTTATTAACATTTATTGTTTTTTTAGTTCCATCCATGAATATTACTGTAGCCTTTGTTATTTTTATACTGTAAACATCCCCATTATAAAATACAGGGTACCAACTTCCCCAATAATACTTGTGCTTTTTGATAGGTCCCACTATTCTCAGTTTTGTAGATGAATAATTTCCAATTATGTCATATTCAAGGTCTCCAACACTATTATAGAAATATAAATCAAAATATATATATTTTATGGTTTTATTCCATTTATTCAATATTGTAAATTCCGGCTCTACACCTCCAACAGAACCAAAGCTGAACTTTCCCGATATAAATGGCAAGAAAGTGGCAGCACTGTTTACTATTCTAAAAGAATAACCACAAAAATAAGACTCTTGATTACTGAATACTAGTTTATAATTTCCTTTTTTTAATAAAATGACATAATCAGAGTCATTTTTCAATGTTTTCTCCCAAATTTTTTTCCCAGAAGAATTTATTATTGCACACTTATAAACACCTGTTGGTGAAAACGAACAAAATAATTTAGAAGAACTTGAAACATTAAATGGATGAACTATGGTCTCTCCATAATAGAGTCTTAAATCTGCTGATACATCTTGTTTCCAAATAGTATCCGATTTTATAGTTTTCTTTTTGTATGTTTTCTTAACATAATCATAGGTTCTGTCTCTTACCACAATTACACATTTTAATTTTTTCCCCATGAATGTAGCTGTTATTATTGCTTTACCTGTTTTCTTTCCAGTAACTATATTTCCAGATTTATCCACCTTAACTATACGTTTATTAGACGAACTCCATGTTATTTTTGCAGAACAGTTAGATATCTTCAGCCTATCTCTTTCACAATAATCCATCAGTAATTTCTGAGAAGAAATAGCCGGCTTTCTTATCTGAACTTTACACTGCAACTTGTTTGCACCAATTATCGCATATACATTTGCTGTACCAGTACCCTTACCACAGATCTCACCTTTAGAATTTATACTTACAATTTTATTATTCGAAGAACTCCATTTGATATTTCCCTTGGAGTTTCCGACAAGCAGAGTGTATTTTCCTCCTATGTTCAAAGTAACACTCTTTTTGTTCAAATACGGAGTTTTTACTGTAATTTTACAACTATATTTTTTTCCAGCATAGACAGCCGAAATCATTGCACTTCCTGGCTTTATCGCCTTCACAATTCCAGAACTACTAATAGTTGCTATCTTACTATCAGATGTAGTCCATGAAAGATTTATATCTTCTGGTCCAATATTCTGATCATTCTCATCACTCAGTATTAAATGAAGCTGTTCTCCAACAACCATATTAGATGTGGATTTATTAAGTGACTTATCTTTGTACTGAGCTATCACCGAAAATATGTAGTCAAATCCCATATATTCAGCTGGATTACTAATTTCTATCATATATGCTCCAGCGTTTAAATTGACAGATAATATTTTATTGGTGAATGATATTGAACCACTATTTTGATATACAGACTCCCCTTCTGAATTATATATAGACAAATCATAATCCCCATATGTTCCTTCTATTCCATATTCTTCATATATATCATAATCATCATCATATCCTTTAAATATAATTTTTACACATGCGTTTTCTGGCACTACTATTCTAAATGTCTGAGATTCACTTTCTCCGACTGTTCCATATCTTGTTTTAAGTATAGTTTTAGAAACAGTAGCTGCACATATAGGAATCTGGCAGCATATTATAAAACAGCATACAACAATTAACACCATACCAAGTTTTTTGATTTTTCTACTCATACTCTTCCCCCATTTCTTATGTTTACAGCAAAAAAACATTACAGGTTACCCGTAATGTTTTGTCAGGAAATGCAACTGGCTACCATTTTACAGGCCCTATAGCTTTGCGTCACACCCTTTCGAATGTTTTGCTTAATTATATTATTGTCTCATAATATCTACATGTTATTTATTATATATCTTTCTCTCAATTACATCAAGTCATATCTTATACATAGATCAATTTGCATCTTTGGCTTATGTACAAATAAAGTTAATGTAATTCCCCCCAATAACAACTGGCCATATTCTATTATATACTATAAACTTATTTTTTTAATTCAGCCAAATCTATAAAGTGTTTTCTTTTATTTTTAAACTGCAATTTTATATTCTCTGGCAATAAACTGAGTTGTTCATTCCATGAAAGGTTTTCTAATTTCGTTTCCTTGACATATTCATAAACATAACACGCTTGCCACATTCCCCACAACTCCTCAAATAACGAATTACTTTCAATATATACCTTGTTATCCTCAAATCGTGCACCATCCCTATCCCAAAAAGTCAGTACTACAAAACCAAACTTGCCAGTATCGACAACACACATATCTCCATATAAATCATATAACTCCTTAAATGTCTTGGCTACTTTCTGGCACCTATAATGTTCTTCTTGTGAATAATCATACATATTCAATTTTCCTCATTTTCAATAATATCCAGACCGTCTTTCAGAATAATAAGAGCAACTATTATAATAGCGTTTACACTTTTTAAAGTATATAACTCTATTATGAATAATTAACATTTGAATTCTATGTAACATTACATATTGTATGTGTCAGATTCAAATAATTGTATTCATTTTTGCCAGGCACATTTCACATCAACGAATATGAGACATTATTTGAATAACTTAGTACATTTCCATTTAAACCAAATCTAAGACCATGAATTTTAATTAATACTCCATTATTTTCTATTAATGTCATCTTATCAATGACCAATCCCGTATTAATACCTAAATCCAATACATAGTGTGATTTTTCCTCTTGAGTTTCAACTGCCAATCTAAACTCGTTTTGATATTCATAGGATCTATTTTTATGAAATACAGTTAAAAACCTATCACTCATCGATTTCTCAAAATAATCCGGATTATTAATTTCTTTCTCTAGATCATATTGAACTAATCCATATTGACAAGACAGCATCTCCCTTTTCGTCGCCTCACTAAAACTTTTCAAAAAAACAGATGTATTTCTTATAACAAGCATCTCACACTCATCTGAAGTCCAAAATTCTTTTATAAAATTCCATGGAATATAATGATAATATGTATCACTCTTTTGGTCGTATTGGTCTGGATTAAATACTACTGAATACATACAATATACACATATATTACTTTTTTTGTGGATTGCCTCTAGTCCATGTAACTCCACTAGCATATCGTTTTCTTCCTTCTGATAAAATAATCTGACCCCTCCATTTGCAATTTGACCTTCTGAATAATCATTTTGTCCAGCAGTTAGTTCCGATTTTCTGAAAAATGTTTGATTGTTCATATATAGGGAATGATCATTATATAACGTTTCATTAAACTTTGGTACTGATATTCTTACTAACATCAAAAGATCTTTTTTCATCTCTCTCCTCCATCCTACTAAATTGGTGAATTATTTTCTAGTTCAATATCCACATAATTTAATCTATCAGTTTCAAATAAATATTGACTTTGTCTCCTCAAATTTCTAAAATCTATTCTCATACTTTTTATCCAATGATGAATCATTCATTATATTTAATAAACTCTGGTAGCTATCAACATCATGGTAAACCACCTTACTGTTAGACATTTCATTGAACAGCTTTTTTGCACAAGAAATCTTCGCCTGCTCTATCGGTCTGAGATTAAGTGTTTCCATTGTACCTTTGGTTTCAGCAACAAAGAATATGTGCTTAACCGTTCCCTCGTAAAAAGCGATTGCCCAGTCAGGGGAATAATTACCTACCGGAGTAGGAATTTGAAATGTTTTTGGAAGTTTTGCATATACACATACTTCTGCTGCTGCATCCAAATCTTCAGCAAATTTTCTCTCAATACTCTTTTCTGCCGAACCATCCGTAAATACATAATCCTGAATGGCTTTCTTTGCAAGGAATGCCTTATCAAAACTCTGTGTATTCTTTTCGGCTGTGAAAATTGTGCTATCGTATTCTCCTTCAATCGTATCATATGAAATATGTTCCACAATCATTGTCGCTTTCTGCTCATTTATAAGCCTGATAACCTTTGTAATAAATTCTTCCGGATTATTCTTGAACATATATAACTTATCAGCTCTGATTCCTTGCAGGATTGCTGACACGGTTTTTCGGGTAAGCGTTGTTCCCTCAGCCACCTTGCCGATGAGGTCATACTTAATCTGCCTTGTTTCTGCGTGTTTAAGTGTTTGTGTTCTTGTCTTTTCTCCAGTAAAAGAAGCTCCTCGCTCGACCTCATACTCATTCATTTCTGCTTTTTGGCGACCAATGGTTGTCGTATACTGAAGCTCAGAAACAAAAAGTTTTTCATCAATATGTGCGATTGCTTTCTTAATCAGTTCGTCACTATCGAATTCAACTGTATAGGCATATTTGTGGTTAATTTCTCGCCATAACTCCTGAAATTCTTTCTTGGCAAAATTATCATTAAGCGGATTATCCTTAACTTTTGTTTCATGACCATCCGTAAACATATCCTGAAGAATACTGTCATCATATACAGACTGAATAAGTGTATGGATACCCTCTACCATTGGTTTAAGATCATCCGGCAGTTCTGCAACAGTTCCACTCTTAATTTCCTGACGATATTTATCTGTTACTTTACGCTTCATATCTACATAGCCATTCTGAATAAGATAAAATTCAATAGCATTTGCAGTTTCATCATCTATAAGCGTAGGAACATCATCCACCTTAATATACTTGCCCTTAAAGTATTCACTTGTTGCAACAGTCGGTCTGTCATATAGTACAGTCTTAATATCAGACTGTAAATCTGTAACAAATGTCTTATAACTTTCACTTGCAACAACTGTCAGCACATTAATATCGTGTACTGTTTCTCCGCAACTTTCAACATCCATGCGATTACCATTCTGATTCACACACAAACGGAGTCCACGACCTACCTCTTGACGTTTTGCAGTATTACTATCAGAATGTTTAAGCGTACAAATCTGAAATACATTCGGGTTATCCCAGCCTTCACGCAGTGCCGAGTGAGAGAATATAAATCTTGTAGGCTCATCAAAAGAAAGCAATCTTTCCTTGTTCTTTAATATCAGGTCATACGCCGAAATATCATCAGAAAACTCAGTACCACGCTTTACTTTACTGTCGATAGCGTGTCCTTTTTTATCAATACTGAAATAGCCTTTATGTACTTTGCTTACATCACTACAAGTTGATTTTAAGTATCTCTGATACGGAGTATCAAGCAATGTTGCGTATTCATTAAGCACGTTAATGTACTCCTGCTCAAACATCTTGCCGTATTCGCCAAGAACTTCATCTCCGTTTTCATCGTACTGGCGATACTTTGCAACTTCATCAATAAAGAATAATGACAGGCATTTAATTCCCTTATCAAAGAGTTTTTCTTCTTTCTCAAAATGCGAAAGAATTGTTTCCCTTATCTGAATACGACGCATATCTTTTTCGGATATATCGCCAACAATATCTCCCGTACTTATGACTTCCCCGTTTGTAAAAGTTACTGTTCCACGAAGCGGGTCAATCTCAGAAATGATATAACCCTTATACTGTTCCATCTCCTGTGAAACATAATACAAATCATCACTCACGCCAAGAATACGGGGTTCACGGTTAATGGATTTATTGTATCCAATTTCAAGTTCAATTTTCGCCATAGGTGGCTTCTTGCTTGAAAGCACAATCTGTTCAAGGTACAAATAACTGTCTGTACCTCTGAAATTCTTTACTTCAAAGCCTTTCACTTCAATCTTCTTAACCAATTTCTTATTAAATGCATCTAAAGCATCAAGAACATAAATAAGATTATGGTGCTTTGCATGAGTAGCAGAATAATTAAGGCTAAAAAGAGGATTAAAGTTTTTCAGTGCCTTTTGTGTTACTTCTCCGCCCATCTTCTGCGGTTCATCAAGAATAATAATCGGTCTATTCGCTTTGATTACATCAATCGGACGACGAGAGCCAAATTCATCACGCTTTGAATAAATAATACGAGCTTCCTTACTGCGTCCATCCTCTTTCAAAGAAGAAGCGAAAGCCTGCGTATTGATAATCATTACATTGATACCGGAACTACTTGAAAAGTTATCAAGCTGATTCAGGTTTGAACTGTTATAAATAAAGAAACGAGCCTTTTTGCCATAATGCTCCATAAAATGGTCAGCTGTAATCTCAAAGGATTTTTTTACACCCTCACGAATAGCAATACTTGGAACAACCACGATAAACTTGCTCCATCCATACTTTTTATTCAGTTCAAACATTGTCTTGATATATACATATGTTTTACCTGTACCAGTTTCCATTTCAATATCAAGGCTACACCTGCCCATATCTTTGACAAGAGAATTAGAAAGCTTAATATTATTCTGACGCTGCAATGTCTGAATATTATTCAGAAGCTGTTCATCCGAAAGCTCCACCAATTCATTCTTGTATCCGGTATCAGATAATTCATCTATATCATCATACTCAAGCTGCGTACCAACAGTCTGAAAAGACATCTGATTACCTAGAGATATAACTTCTCCGTCAATGCCGTATTCTTTTTTTATTTTTCCCTTATCACGAATATAGCTGATTTTGTCGTGAAATCCCTGTCCGTTAAAGGCTTTCACAACGGCGTCAACTGCGTCTGTTTGATATTGTTGTATCTTAAAATTAAACTTCAATTAGGACACACCTCCCTTAAAGAACGGCGATAAGAATAGTAGCAACAAGCGAAGCCATCGCAATACCAGCGGAAACAAGTGCAACAACCAACATCTTCGTATTGTATTTCTTTGCTTTTTCCGCTTCCTGCTTACTTTCTTCTAGCTCTTTTTCTTTCAATAGGTATAAATCATTAAGTTTCGAGTAGTTATCGTTAAGTCCTTCTACCACTTTCTGATTTTCTTCAAGTATTGGCTTTATTTCCTCTGCAAGAATCTCGTTCAGCGGCGTAATGCTATCAAGCATTTCTTGATTTTGCCTATTCATTTCATCAATAAACGAGGTATCTATTCTGGGAGTTAAATCAGGTAAAGTAAAACCGTTAAAATCCATTACAGCACCTTCCTTACTGTATCAGGACTGTATGCGGCGAAAATCTGCTCAAAGTTTGTAGCGACACTATCGTTTGCCATAGAGCTGTCACGCATAACAAAATAATACGGCTTCTGTTTTGCAATCTCCGTAATCATTTCTTCAGTTACATAGTCATCAAAGCAAGCAATCAAATAATTATCCTCAACCTTGAATACTCTCTTTCCTGCGATACTAGTTTCTTCAATTTTGCTTGAAAGAAGCACACCTAAATCAAGCATAACTTGGAACAATAAATCTTCTGATGTTCTATCCTCCTTGATATTGTCCTCAAGATTTGTAAACAGTGAAGGCTCATACTCTGCCGGATTATAATACACATTTTTCATATTAGAGGTATCGCATTTCAGTACTCGAAAACCACCGTCGAATTTCGCTTCAGGATTTTCTTCCGCAATTTTCTTTGCGGCTCTGCGAATACGCTCTTTACCTATTTCACAAATATTCTTATATCCTGCTTTATACGCTTCACTCTTTTCGTCCGTCACTTCTGGCAACTGAACCATAATAAACTTACGTTTTCCATTGTCTTCGGCATTGAGTTTCATAACTGCATGGGCAGTGGTAGCTGAACCAGAGAAAAAATCAAGAATATAATCTTCTTTTTCCTCAATAGAATTCAAAAGTAATCTAAGTAGGGACACTGGTTTTGGATACGAAAAGAAACTTTTTCCATCAAAAATTTTTTCTACTTCAATTCCACCATCACTTTTTAAACTAATAATTGAACGAAGCAACATTCTGCTCACATCCTTCAAGTACTTTATAGAACTTGGTTGTGTATTTTCATCACTAGCAAACCAAATATTTCCGCATACATAACTTCCATCAAATCGCTTTTTTACATTAGCATAATCTAATTGCGAACTAAATGTAGTTTCATTCCATCGCCAACCTCTGTCAGGCACTTTTGTTGGTTTATTTGTTGCTGGATGTATTACATCATACCGGGGTCCAAATGTTTCGGCATTTGGCCAGCTCATATTTATTTTCCCCCATGGTTCGTAATTATCATCAAGATTATTGTACAGAGTTATTCCCCTGTCATACCCTTTTTTGCTGTATAAATTTCTAAGTTCTTTTTCTGCTTCTTCAATAGGAGTTTTTCTCTTTTTTAGTGTTTCTAGTAAATCATAAATCTCCTGAAGTCCATCCTTCAACATTGTAAATTGACGACTTGACAATGAAGATTTGTTATAAACCAAAATATATTCATGAATATTTCCGATACCTTTATTATCATTCTTAGGAACTCTCTTGTTCCAAGTAATGCAATCAACAAAACAACTTCTACCAAAGATTTCGTCACACATCTTTTTTAGATTTTCAATCTCATTATCGTCAGCACTTATAAATATGACCCCATCATCTGCTAGCAAATCTTTAGAAAGTTTTAATCTTGGATAAATCATATTCAGCCAATCCGTATGAAAACGTCCATTACTATCAAGGTTTTTTACAAGTCGATTGCCCTCATCATCAAACTGTCCACTATTCTCAAGATATTCCTCTGTACTCTGTGAAAAATCATCAGTGTAAACAAAGTCATTTCCTGTATTATATGGTGGGTCAATATATATCATCTTAATTTTTCCGAGGTAGGTTTCCTGAAGAAGTTTTAACACCTCAAGATTATCACCCTCAATATAAAGGTTTTCTGTATTATCAAAATCAACACTTTCTTCTCTGCAAGGACGCAATGTCTTATTTATCGGTGCATTGGCAAGAAGAACCGCCTTCTTCTTGTCAGGCCAAGTAAATTGATAGCGTTCCTCATTTCCATCAACAACCTTACAAGAAATTTCCTGCATAAGTACGTCCTTATCAATAGCACGAACAACTTCGCCGTTTTCATCAGTTGTTTCTGTGACGGCATTAGGGAACATTGCCGCTAATTTCTTAAAATTCTCATCAGCCTTATTAACAGTCTGCATCTTGAGTTTGTCCATTTTCTTTTCCTCCGGTCTATGGTTTAGGATATAGTTTTTTCTGTAACTTCAGGCGTAAACAATTCTTTCAATTGGGCTGCTATTTCTTCTGCCGTCATTGAAGCAGTCGTCATAGCCTTACGGTCTGCAATAATTGGGCTGTATTCGACAACCTGCTTCTTGGTCAAATTGTGCCATATTGGAAGAATTACTTTCCCATTAATACTCTCAACCTGAAACAAACCATTCAGTTCAGCCTTCGTCCAATATTTGTGTTCTGCAATATAATTGGGAGATAATACGACAACACCATATCTGGATTTAGCCAATCCTTTGTCAATTTTTTCTCTCATGGAGTCGCCCCATTTAAGCTTATTTGTATCATACCAGACTTTAAGTCCCTGCTTTTTCAATTCATCGACAAATTCATCGACAAAATCTTCTTTATCTTCCCATGCATGAGAAACAAATACATCGTACTCTTCTTCTCTTTCACTATTATTCTGTTGAGGAAGTACAACAAAATTTGCTAATTGCTGTTGAAGTTCATCTATACGATTTTCATAAGATACCTGCAACCATGATTGTATCTTTTTATATTGGTTTTCTACAGGAGCTTGCGGATTGCCAGCTTTAAACTTTTCCCTGCCTGTGAATATTTGTGCTGCCATTTTTTCTCTGCTTCCCTGAGTGGCAAATTGTCGTGCGTTCAAGGTGCTTCCTTCCAAGACTATGGAGCCTCCAAGGATGTCGTAAGTGCTACGATCATGCTTTGCCTGACTGAAATCAATGATATTGGTTTGGAAATAGCGATCTTGAATGCGTGCGATTCCTATCCCAAATTCGGCTTTTTTTCGGCTGAGGAAGGGAAGTGCTGCTTTTATTTTCACGAATTCCTCTTTCTTTTTATTAAAAGCCGGATTGTCGTTGTTGGAGAATAACTTTTCTTCTTTATAATAGTCAAAGGTGGAGATGGAGGCCATGAAACGGTATGAAGTAG
>OGLB01000716.1_pt1 | contig 16041 bp, 16 predicted proteins | sample 1572551 | NCBI WGS metagenome assembly OGLB01 (sample SAMEA2582003, study PRJEB24529) | metagenome | biome: Human gut stool | place: China | collected 2011
TCCATTCTTTACCTAAAAATTATTCATCCCCCAAATTTCCGTGAAGAGCCTAAAAAATGCTGTGAAATCGAATCGTGATTTCACAGCATTTTTCTATTTCTCCCCTGCTTCCCGGATCTTTGCGAGGAAGGCTTCTGCCGGGGCGGAGAGGATCTGATGTTTTTTCCAGACGAGGGAAAGGGGCGAGGTGAGGAGCGGAGAGAGGGGACGGAAGGCGAAGGGACTGTCCTTTCCTGACGGCGCTATGTGGTCGAAGCAGAGGGCATAGCCCAGGCCCGAGCGGACCATGAGGGAGCCGTTGAAAAGGAGCGTGTACGTCGCGGCGATGTGGAGGCGGCTCATGGGAAATCCGAGCCAGCCGGAAAGCTCGTCGCGTGAGAGTGACTGAGAGGAAAGGATGAGCGGGATGTCCAAGAGATCTTCTGCCGTGATGGCCTTCTTTTGTGCCATCGGATCATCCTTATCCATGAGAAGGCCCCATGTGTCATGGTTTGGAAGAGGGAGGGAGGAGTACCTCTCGGTATTTTCCGCGCCCATGAGGACGGCGAAATCAAGAAGGCCCTTGTCGAGGCGGTCCATGACGATTTCTCCGTTTCCGCTGAAGAAATGGGGAATGATCAGCGGGTGCTCATCCTGCAGAACTTTCAGTGCATCTGTCACAAAAGACAGCGCTTTGCTTTCCCCGCAGCCGAGGGAAAGATCGCCGCTTACTGTCTTCTCGCCAAGGGAACGGAATTCCTTCTCCGTGATCTCAGCCAAGCCCACGATTTCCTCAGCCCGCTGCCGGAGGAGCAGTCCTTCGCGCGTTAAAGACAGCTCGCGCCCGCCTCTTGAAAAGAGCGTCTGCCCGAGTTCTTCTTCAAGCTCTCTGATCTGGCGGGAAAGCGTCGGCTGCGTCAGGTGCAGCGCCCGCGCCGCCCTCGTCACGCTTCCTTCCTGCGCGACGGCAAGAAAATAACGGAGTACACGGATTTCCAAAATATCAGATCCTTTTCGCCAAAAGACTAACACAAAAGGAGCTGTGAATGACGATCACTCGTTTTCACGGCTCCTTTCTTCGATTTCTTATTTCGTCTTCACGTACCTTGGAAGTTCTTCGACGGGTACGGTGTGGAGGAAGCCTTCTCCGATTCTCTTGAGGAGTGTCAGCTGGATTTTTCCTTCGGTGATGCGTTTGTCCTTGTACATCTGGGCGGTGAGGATTTCATCCGGGATGTTGACAGTCGTCGGAAGGGAGAGGGATTTCAGGACGTATTCGAGGCGTTCTGAGGCGCCCTGCTCGGTGAGGCCCAGGAGTTCGGAGCGGCGGGTCATGAGGTTCATGCCGATGGCTGTGGCTTCGCCGTGGGTGATCTTGGCATCGTCATAGCGGTAGCAGCGTTCGATAGCGCCTCCGATGGTATGGCCGAAGTCAAGGATGCGGCGTTCACCTTTCGCGCCCGGGTCGATTTCTACATAGTGGGCTTTGATGGCTACGCATCTCTGGATGATTTCCGGAAGGACGCGGAGGATGTCCATGTCAGAGCCTGCTTTTTCGAAGAGTTCGAAGAGATCCTTGTCAGCGACGCAGCCCAGTTTCACAGCTTCGCCAAGTCCGTTGTGGAGGTAGCGGCGCGGGAGGGATTTCGCCATGGAGGGGTCGATGTAGACGGCAGCAGGCTGGTAGAACATGCCTACGAGGTTCTTGCCGGCTGTGATGTCCAGGGTGACCTTTCCGCCGATGGCGCTTCCGATCTGCGAGAGGACGGATGTCGGGAACTGGATGTAGCGCACGCCCCTGTGCCAGGTGGCTGCGGCAAATCCGGTGACGTCGCCGACGATGCGGCCGCCCAATGCGATCAGGATGTCGTCATTTCCAAGGCCGAAGTCTGCCAGCGCTCCGTAGATGCTGTTGACGATCGGAAGGGAGCGGGATTTTTCCGTCCCCGGCACGACGATCATTTTCGCCTTGATGCCTGCTTTTTCCAGTGAGCTGACAAGACGCATGCCGTACAGCTTGTCGATGGTGTCTTCTGTGATGACGGCTGCTTTTTCAGCGCCGGTCAGGTCCGCGATGGCGGAGCCTGCTTTGTCGATCAGTCCGCTTTCAATGTGGACGTCGTAGGAATCGCTTCCCAGATTGATGTGGATTTTTTCCATAATCCGTTCCTCCTTCAAGTACGCTCTCTTTGCTTTCATTATAGCATGAAGAAAGAAAAAACGCCCATGAAATTGGCGTAAATGCTGTGCCATATTAGGCCATATCGGCGAGGATCCTGTCCCAGCCGCGGGCTTTGAGTTTCCTCATGAAATAGATTGCGCAGGTGGCGCGGATCATCTGGTCGAGGACGAGTGCCATCCATACGCCTGTGAGGCCGAGGCCGAAGCCGTAGAGGAAGAGGCCGGTCATAATCGGGCGCAGAAGTGTCACGGAGAAGAAGGAGTAAGCAGCGACTTCCGCTGTCCTTCCGCTGCCGCGCAGGATGGAGGATCCGATGACGCCGTAGGCTTCCGGGAAGGAAACGAAGGCTACGAAGATCATGATGATGGAAGCGGCTTCAGGCGCGATGCCGTCGCCGGAATAGATGGTGAAGATTTCATTCCTGAAAATGAGCGTCAGGACGAAGACGGCGCAGGACATGTAGAAGGAAAGGCGCATGCCGCTCTTCTTGTATGCTTTCCAGTCTTCTTCGCTGCCGCGGCCGCAGGACTGTCCGGCGGTGACCATGCTTGCCTTGCCGAAGCCTGTGATGAAGTCCCAGTAAATGTCGCAGATATTCATGCAGACGCTGTGGATGGCAAAGGGGATGGGGCCAAGGCCTGCCGCCATGCGGGAGAAGATGACCATGCCGGCTCTTTCGCTGCCCTGCTCGCTAAGGATGCTGCCGAAGATTGGAAGTATCTGGCGGAAATAATCCTTGTCAGGGACATAGGAGCTTTCGGCGAAGAATCCGTCGCCCCTAAGGATTGCCGCTGTCGCAATGAGGGTGAAGAGGGTGGCAAAGACGGTGCCGATTGCGGCTCCGGCGACGCCCATCGCAGGGACGGGGCCGATGCCGAAGATCAGGATGAAGTTCAGGATGACGTTGATGATATTTCCTGCCACATTCGTCTTCATGATGACAGCCGTCTTGCCATAGCCAAGCTGCACGGCCTGGAGGATCAGCGTCAGTGAAGTGAAGTATGTCGCAATGAGGGCCGGGACGCTGTAGTCCATGGCCAGGGAAATGTAATCAGGGGTCGCTCCCATAAGGTAAAGGATATCTTCCAGGAAAAGGAAGAAAAGGATGTGGAGCATGCCGAGGAGCAGGGCGCAGACGGTGAGGGATTTCTTCATGATGGAAGAAGCCGCCTCTTTTCCTGCTTCGTCTGCTTTTCTCGAAACAAGGAGCGTCACCGAGGAGGCCAGCGACCTTGAGAAGCAGAGGAGCACGAGCCTTGGCTGGGCGAAGATGCTGACCGCTGCGATCGGGAAAGCTCCGAGCGTGCCGACCATGATGAGGTCCGTCGAGGCGAGAAGGATCATGAAGAGCCCTTCGAAGGCGGCCGGCAGTGCGATTTTCAAATAGGATTTATCGTAAGAATTGGTCATAAGATTCTCGTTTCTTTTTGCATTTCTGACAAAAAGCCCGGTCTCTTTTGTGAAATCGGGCAATTCGTTCTAGTTGTATTCTATCTTAAATGAGAAACTTTTTCAATCTAAAACGGTCGATATACACCGACGAGAACTCACCGTCCCGTAGGAAACAGTTCGTTCAGGAAATGAATTTCCATGCCTTGCACAGCATATGACAAATATTTCATGCGATTTATGCATACTATTTGACAGAGTTTCTGAAATCAGCCTATACTAAACCAACATCTAAGAAGGGAGGGGTCATCATGAGACAGGCAGCTATGGCAGCAGCATACGTTTATTACCGTGGTTATTACTTTACCCGCGGCTATTTAGCGTACCCGTCTCATGAGCCATAACCCTACCCTTTACCGGACGATCAGGACAGACTCAGGAGAGCCTGTCCTTTTTTTATTACCCGGAAGCAGGATGGAAGCATAGAGCAAGACCAAAGAAACCGCAGTAGCGGATGGAGCGCCCAAGGGGCAAGGAGGATTATTATGATTATCGTTATGAAGGAAAACACACCGGCACTAGAAATTGAACGTATGGTGAAATCTCTCGAGGACAGAGGATTCCAGATCGACAAGAGCACCGGGTCAAGAAAAGTCGTACTGGGACTTGTGGGAGACACATCGGCCCTCGATGAAAGGGATTTCATGGGCCACGAATGGGTCGACCGCGTCATGCGCGTGCAGGAGCCGTACAAGAGAGCGAGCCGCGCTTTCCATCCGGAGGACACGATCGTCGATGTCTCCGGCGTCAAGGTCGGCGGAAAGAAGCTCGTCGTCATGGCAGGACCGTGCTCGATTGAAACGCCCGATCAGATCCACGGCATTGCCAAAGAAGTGAAGAAATCCGGCGCAGCTATCCTTCGCGGCGGCGCATTCAAGCCGAGAACGTCCCCGTACTCTTTCCAGGGACTTGGCGAAAAGGGGCTCGACCTTCTTCTCTCGGCCGCCCGCGACAATGACCTTCCGGTCGTCACCGAGCTCATGAGCGCAGACAAGATCGGCACTTTCCTTGAAAAGAAGATCGACCTCATCCAGATCGGTGCGAGAAACATGCAGAACTTCGACCTTCTGAAAGCCGTCGGCCGTCTGAATGTGCCGGTCCTCCTGAAGAGAGGCATGTCCGCCACGATTGAGGAATGGCTGATGAGCGCCGAATACATCATGAGCGAGGGCAACCACAATGTCATCCTCTGCGAAAGAGGCATCCGCACCTTCGAAAAGGCGACAAGAAATACGCTTGACCTTTCCGCCATCGCCGCCGTCAAGCGCATGAGCCACCTGCCGATCATCGTCGATCCAAGCCATGCGACGGGCAAGAGATGGATGGTCGAATCCATGGCCATGGCAGCCATTGCAGCCGGCGCGGACGGCATCATGTGCGAAGTCCACAACGATCCGGAAAATGCATGGTGCGACGGCGCTGAATCCATCACGCCGGAGACCTTCGACCACATGATGAAGAAGCTCCGCGAGATCGCACCGATCGTCGGACGCGAACTGTAAGAAGGAAATCCGCAGTATATATAGTATAAAAATAAATATAGAAGCAGAGCAGAACAGGAAAAAATACTATTTCCACGGATTTTCATTTTCGTATACAATAGAGTAAGAATCAGTGAATTTCATAGTCAGGCAGAAAGAAAAGGGAGAATATGAGTACAAGTGACTTCAGCAAGATTACCGTCGGCGTCATCGGGCTGGGCCTTATGGGAGGTTCTTTCGCCAAACGGTTCAAGGAAATCGGAAACAGGGTCATCGGAATCAACCGCACGAAGAGTGCGGAAGAGGAAGCCCTCCGGATGGGAATCATCGATTCCGCAGATCCTAAGGATCTCAAAGAGTGCAGGATCATCGTCTCCTGCACGCCGGAGAAAGCGACGAAAGCATTTCTGGAAGAGAATCTTTCTCTTCTTGCCAGGGATGCCATCCTGACCGACATCGCAGGCGTCAAGGACGGCTTTGCAGACATCGCAGAGTCTTTGATCCTTCCGACGCAGGATTTCATTTCCGGCCACCCCATGTGCGGCAGGGAAGGCGCAGGCCTTTCGCAGGCATCGGCAGATATTTTCAAGGGCGCGAATTACATCGTGATCCCGAGGAAATCAAACAGGAAGGAAAATGTCGCACTCATCGAAGAGATGATCAGGGCGCTGGGCTGCGCGCATGCACCGGCCGTGACGGCCCATGAGCATGATGAAATCATCGCATACACGAGCGACCTGCCCCACGCGGCGGCAGCGGCTCTGATGAACAGCGCCTCCTACAGGAAGGACACGAACCGTTTCACCGGCGGATCCTTCAGGGACGAGACGCGCGTGGCAGATATCAATGAAGAACTCTGGACATCGCTTTTCCTGTCGAACAGGGAAAATGTCCTTACGGAAATAGAACGATTCGAGGCGGCGCTTGAAACGCTCAGGCGTGCCATCGAAGAAAAGAATGAAGACAGCATACGGACCTTCCTTTCGGAAGCGGGCCGGAGAAGAAGGGAATGGGACAGCCATGGCAGTAGTGAATATGGATCTCGGGAAAGAATCGTACAAGATTGAAATCGAAAGAGGGCTTCTCCCTCATATCGGGGAAAAGATCAGGAAACTGACAAAGGCGCAGAAGATCGCCGTCATCACGGACAACCATGTCCAGGCGATTTACGGGGACAAGATCCGCGAATCCCTGCAGCAGGGCGATTTCCACGTGCGCATCATTGAAATGCCGGCCGGCGAGGAGAATAAGAATATCCACGTCCTGGAAGGCGTCTACAATGAGCTCTGCGACTTCAACCTTTCAAGGGACGATGCAATCGTCACCTTCTCGGGCGGCGTTCCGGGCGACCTTGGCGGATTTGCGGCGGCTTCCTACATGAGAGGCGTGCCCTTCTTCCAGGTGCCGACGACGATTCTTGCGCAGATCGACAGCTCGGTCGGCGGAAAAGTCGCCATCGACCTTCCCGGCGGCAAGAATCTGGCGGGTGCTTTCTACCAGCCAAAGGGTGTCTTCATCGACCCCGACCTCCTCGATACGCTTCCCACGCGCTACGTCCATGACGGCCTCGCAGAAGCCCTGAAGTACGGATGCATCGGCGATCCTGAGCTCTTCGAGCTTCTGGAAAATATCGGAAGCGAGGAAGATCTCCGGAATCATATGGAAGAAATCATCCTGAGGAGCGTCCTTCAGAAGAAGAAATTCGTCGAGGAAGACCGCTACGACAATGGCAGCCGTCAGATGCTGAACTTCGGCCACACGATCGGCCATGCCATTGAAAGGTATTTCAACTACTCGACCTACACCCACGGCGAAGGCGTTGCCATCGGCATGTGCCTTCTGACTGAGCAGACGGAGCGGCTGGGCATCACGGAAAAGGGAACGGCAGAACGCGTCATCCGCGCCGTCCATCATCTCTCCCTTCCGACTTCGATCGCCGTTCCTGCTCTGGAACTCATCCCGCAGATCATGCATGACAAGAAGCGGCGCGGCGGAGAAATCACCCTCGTCGTACTGGATAAGATCGGAAAAGCTCACCTTCTCAAAGTGAAGACGAGCGAGCTTGATAAATACATCGTCACAGAATAGCAGGTGCATCATGATTATCAAAATCACACCGCAGACATTGGACGGCACGATCCACGTTCCCGCGTCAAAGAGCATGACGCACAGGGAACTCATCGCCTCCGCGCTTGCCAAAGGTTCGTCGACTCTTCGGAACGTCACCATGTCCAAGGACATCGAAGCGACCATCCGCATCCTACGCCAGTTCGGCACTGTCATCGATGTGGAAAAGGGAGAGAAGGAAACCCTTATCCATGTCACGGGCGGCCTCAAAAAGCAGGAAGGGACGATCATCGCCGATGCCGGCGAATCAGGCTCGACGCTTCGTTTCCTCATCCCGATCGGCATTTATTCAGGAAACCGCGTCCAGTGGACCGGACACGGACGCCTGTCTGAAAGACCGCTCACGCCTTACTACGACCTTTTCGATGAAAAAGGCATTGCGTACCAGGCTGAATCCGGCGGACTGCCTCTCACCGTTGAAGGAAAATGGGAAGGCGGCCTTTTCGAGCTCCCGGGAAATGTGAGTTCGCAGTTCTTCACGGGCATCCTCTTTATCCTTCCGCCCCTTGCAGGAGGCTCCGCTTTGGAAAGCACGACCGAGGTCGAATCGGAAGGCTACATCAATATGACGATCGACACGATGCGGAAGAGAAATATCGCGCTGACGCTCCGCCGGGCAGGCCATTATGAAGTCTTCGGCCCGCAGGAGTACGAAGCGGCTGACACGGCGGTAGAAGGCGACTACTCGCAGGCCGCTTTCTGGCTCGCAGCCGGGCTTTCCGGAGGAACGGTCAAGCTGACAGGGCTCACAAGAAATTCCCGTCAGGGCGACCGTGCCATCCTGGATATTTTGATCCGCATGAATGCGTTCCTAGCTTTTGAGCATGACGACATCATTGCCGTCGAGAGCCAGACAGAGGGAACGGTGATCGATGCCAGGGACTGCCCGGACCTCGTGCCCGTTCTGGCCGCGCTGGCTTCCGTCAGCAAAGGAAAGACGGAAATCGTCAATGCAGCCCGCGTCCGCCTGAAGGAATCCGACCGGCTCCATGCGATGGCCGTCGAGCTGAATAAGATCGGCGCGAAGGTGGAAGAAACAAAGGACGGCCTTATCATCGAAGGCGTGCCGGCCCTTACCGGCGGCACCGTTTCCTCCTGGAACGACCACCGCATCGCCATGGCGCTTGCTGCCATCTCGCCTCGCTGCAAAGATTCGCTCATTATTGAAGGCGCCGAAGCCGTCGCCAAGTCGTACCCGGGCTTCTGGGACGATTTTGCCTCGATTTCCCGCATTCCGCCTGAAGTCATCAAAGAATAAGGAGGGCTCATGGGAAATACATTCGGAAACACGCTTCATCTCACGATCTTCGGCGAATCCCACGGGACCGCCATCGGCTGCGTCATCGACGGCCTTCCTGCCGGGATAGCCATCGACTGGGACAAGGTCTCCTTTGAAATGCGCCGCCGCGCGCCGGGTTCTTCCCCTCTGGCAACGCCAAGGAAGGAAAAGGATGAATTTGAAATCCTTTCCGGTTACTTTGACGGCCACACGGAAGGGGATTCCCTTGCCATGCAGATCAGAAACGGCGACCAGCACTCGAAAGACTACAGCCGTCTCAAAGATGCCATGCGCCCGGGTCATGCCGACTACACGGGCCATGTGAAATATGACGGATACAACGATTACAGGGGAGGCGGCCACTTCTCCGGACGCATCACCGCGCCCCTCACCTTTGCCGGAGCCATTGCGAAGCAGATCCTTGCCAAAGAAGGCATCGTGATCGGAGCCCATGCGCTATCCGTCGCAGGCATCATGGATTTCCCCTTCGACCCGCTGGGAGAAGAACCGGATCTCTTTGAGAAACTTTCCTCCATGCGCCTTCCCGTCATTGACGGCGAGCAGGGGGCAGCGATGGAAGAAGCTATCCTTGCTGCGCAGAAGGAAGGGGACTCCGTCGGCGGGCAAATCGAATGCATGGCACTTGGACTTCCTGTCGGCATGGGCGAACCCTTCTTTGATTCCCTCGAAAGCGAAATGGCGCACATGGCATTTTCCATTCCGGCCGTGAAATCCATTTCCTTTGGCGACGGAGAAACGCTCGCCGGCATGAGAGGCTCGGAAGCAAACGATCCCATGCGCTATGAAAACGGTAAAGTGAAGACAATCACGAACCATAATGGTGGCGTCCTCGGCGGTATTTCCAACGGGAACCCGCTCCGCTTCACCGTCACGATCAAGCCGACGGCCTCCATCGGAAAAAGGCAGGAGACGGTCGATATTTCCAAGAAGGAAGACACGATGCTGTCGATCGGCGGACGCCATGACCCCTGCATCGTCACGCGTGCCATTCCCGTTGTCGAGAATGCCGCTGCCTTCGTCCTGCTGGACCTGCTTCTCACGGGAAGGAGGTACCACTATGGCCGATGAAATGAAAAAACTCCGCGTCGGATGCTACGGCGCGAAGGGCTCTTACACGTATGAAGCCATGGAGCGCCAGTTCGGCGAAAGAGAGAGGGAAGAGCACTACTACCCGCTCTTTGAGGATGTCCTCAAAGCTGTCTCCGAAGGCGCCATCGACTACGGCGTCGTCCCTATCGAGAACTCCTCGACCGGCGGCATCACTGAAGTCTATGACCTCATCATGAAGTATGACTGCGCCGTCGTCGGCGAGCAGCTGATCAAGATCGAGCACAACCTTTTGGGCGTGCCGGGCGCGACGATCGAGGATATCGACACCGTCTACTCGCACCCGCAGGGCTTTGCCCAGTGCCGTCCCTTCTTCAATGAGCACAGGGACTGGACGCTGAAGCCGTATTTCTCGACCTCAAGGAGTGCCGAGAAGGTTGCAGAGGACGGGAAGAAGAACCAGGCGGCCGTTGCAGGAAGGGCTGCTGCCAAGCTGTACGGCCTTTCCATCCTGAAGGAAAATATTTTCTTCAACGACAGCAACTGCACCCGCTTCTTCGTCATCGGACCGCACATGGAAATCACGGAGAAGTCCGACAAGATCACCCTCGTCATTGCCGTACGCCACGAGCCGGGCGCCCTTTACCACGTCCTAGGCTACTTCTTCTACGGCGGCATGAACATGACACACCTCGAATCCCGTCCCATGGCAGGGCGGCCCTTCGAATATTTCTTCCACATCGACGTCACCGGCCGGCTCATGGACCCGTCCAACCAGCACACGCTGAAGGGCCTCGAATCGATGTGCACCTATTTCAAAATACTGGGAAACTATCCTTCCTGTATCAGTGAAGAGGAAAGAAAGGAGCAGCGATGAAACTTGGGCTTATCGGAGAAAAGCTGGGACACAGCCTTTCCCCTGAAATACATCAGAAAATTTTTGAAAAACTGGGCATCCGCGGCACCTACAACCTGCTTCCCATCGCCAGGATGAATCTGAAGGATACCGTCGAAACCCTCCTTGAAAGCATGGACGGCTTCAATGTCACCATCCCTTACAAGACAGACATCATGCCCTTCCTGGATGAAATATCCCCCGAAGCCAGGACCATCGGCGCCGTCAATACCGTCGCTGTCCGTGACGGCAAACGGTACGGCTACAACACTGACTATGATGGATTTGCGAGGACGCTCGACAAGATAGCGGCCGATGTCAAAGGCGAGAAAGTCTTCGTCATGGGCCATGGCGGAGCCTCCCGCGCCGTCGTCCAGTGCCTCCACGACAGAGGCGCAGGCGCTATTCTCATCGTCAGCCGCTGCCCTGAAGCCGTTGATGAATCCTTCCAGGAATTTGCGGAAAAGAGAGACTGTTTCATCATCGACTACAGCATCCTCAACCAGGAAGACGGCTACCTCCTCGTCAATGCCACTCCCGTAGGCATGTACCCGAAAGCAGGCTTTTCCCCCGTGCCTGCCGAGGTCGCTGAACGCTTCGACAAGGTCATCGACCTCATCTACAACCCCTCCGAGACAAAACTCCTCTCCGATGCCATGAATGCTGATAAATCAAACGGCCTCTACATGCTCGTCATGCAGGCCGTCCGCGCCGAAGAAATATGGCTCGGCCACGACATCCCTGAATTCGTCGCCATGGAAATCGTCGAAGAAATGAAGCAGCTCCAGGAAGAACGCGTCGAAGCAGAAAGAGCGAAAGAAAAGAAGGCAGGCCTATGAGGAACATCATCTTGATCGGCATGCCCGGAAGCGGCAAGACCACCTTCGGCAAAGCCATCGCCGAAAGACTCGGCCGCCCCTTCATCGATGCCGACGATTACCTCGAAGAAAAAGAAGGAAGAACCATCGCCTCCCTCTTCGCCATTTCCGAAGACGCCTTCCGCGATGCCGAAGAAAGAACCATCCGTGACCTTTCCGAAAAGGAAAACCTCGTCATAGCCACCGGAGGCGGCGTCATCAAAAGACGTGCCAGCATAGAAAACCTCAAGAAAAATGGCCACATCTTCTTCCTTGACCGCGACGCCAAAGATATTGCCAGCGACGTAGAAGTAGAAAAACGCCCGCTCCTCAAAGACGGCCCCCAGAAAGTCTACGACCTCTATCAGGAACGAATCACCCTCTACCGGAACGCCGCCGACACCATCATAGGAAACCATGGAACCGAAGAAGAAGTCCTTGAAAAGATCCTTGCAATCATTGAAGGACTGTAAAAAAGAATATAAAAGTAAAAGAGCCATGAAAATGAACATTCATCTTCATGACTCTTTTTTGGCTCTTCACGGAAATTTGGGACAGGTTCGGTTTCGGTTTGAAGATCTCCACGATTCCCAATGGGGGATTGCGTGAGATATGGGGCGTGTTCTTCTTCGGAGCAGGCGTAATAATGCGCCGCGTGGAGGACAGGATTGGAAGCCATATATGGCTTACGCTTCCGGCATTGGCGATTCTCTGCGCCGGTGCGTGGTTTCACACCTGCGGCATGAACAATAACGGTCAGATGCGCGACCTTATCACATTGCCTCTCACTGGAGTGTCAGGCTGGATTGTGACCCGTCATCTCGCTTCGCTTATCGACATGGTGGAGTCGCCGATGAAACGTCTGCTTGTCTATATCGGCAACAATACGCTATATGTGTTTGTGTTCCATATCATCAGCTACAAACCGATCAGCGCTTTGAAGATATTATGGTACGGACTTGACCCGGCCCAGATAGGCTGCCATATGGTGATACACTACAACAATCACGCCGACCTTTTCTGGATTCTGTATACGATAGCAGGCGTAGGGATACCCATCGGAGTGTTAGCCCTCTACCGCGCCCTGAAACCCCGCCTCGTTCTCCAGCGCCGGTAAGTCACCAGTCTTTTAAGAAGTAAACGTCCCAAACTCCGCGAGGAATATTTTCCGGCAATGATTACCTTTGCTGCCATAATCAAAAAACAAAGATTATGGCAGCAATTGATTTCAGCCAGTTTCATGAACTGGCGGAACAGTTCAGGGGAGAGATGCCCTTGAAACAGATATGCGAACAGGAGGGGGTCTCCTATCGCGCATACATAGCGTGGCGGTCGAAGGAGGGGATCTCTCCAAGGCGTCAGCGTCATGCTTCGTCACAGGCTCAGCCGGGGATGGTCGAGATGATTGCCGACAGCATGCCGCAGGCCGGTCCATCACCGATGGCGACAACAGTTCATATCGAGTTTGCCAACGGCCTTCAGTTCGACCGTTCCGGGATGGAAGTCGACGCACTGGTGGAGTTCCTGACAAAAATACGCGGTGCGCTATGTTTAGGCTGAGCGAGGACCTGCGCTACTATCTCTATACAGGCAAAGTCAACCTGCGCAGGGGTTGCATGAGCCTGTGCGAGCTGATCCGCACCGAGATGAAATCGAACCCGAGGGACAGCCGCAACGTCTATGTCTTCATGAACCGGGCATGCACCATCGCCAGACTCATCCATTATGAGCGCGGCTTCTATGTCATGTATGAGAAACGGCCGGAATCGGGGAAGTTCCGCAAGCCCGTATACGATGCCAGATCCGGGAAATACAAAATTTCCTATACGGATCTCGTTTGCCTGACAGAGGGGCTCGCACGTACCGAAATAAGGCTTCCGGAAGCTGATATTGATGATTCAAACAATTGAAATACAATGAAATAAATAACATAAAGCCTTGCATATGTCGAACATTTTTTGTAATTTTGAGATATGAAAAAGAACCGTTCGGACATAGAATTCTATCAGAACATGATGGATATGCTTCAGCAGGAGAAAGCCTCGCTGAAGGAGCAGCTTGATGCCGAACGGAAGTCAAGGGAGGAAGAGACAAGGCAGATTCTTGAGGAAAACCGCGCGTTGAGGGCGGAGCTGATCAAGCTTACGGAACAGCTCAGAGAACGGGAGGAATCGGAAAAGAAATATCGGGATGACATGGCAAGTAAAGATGCCGAACACAGAGAACTGATGAACCGTATCCTCTCTCTGCAGACAGAACTGAGCAATGCGCTTGCGGCCGTCAGGCTCGGCCGGGGCAAGCGTTTTGCCCCGAGTTCGGAAAAGAGGTCACGCACCGACGACGACCGTACGGACAGGCGCGCCCGGGAGAAGGACGACTTCGACGGCACACCTCCTGCGGACGGAAGCTCCGCTCCTGAAGAGACCGTAAGCGGCAGCGATGCGAAGCCGGCTCCGCCAAAGCAGAAAAAGAAGAAATCGGAAGGCCGGAAGGAATCCATAGAGGAGTACGTCTGCGATGAAGTGGTCAGACATGAGCTGGACGATTACTTCAAGCTTCCCGAAGGAGCCGTCTTCAAGACGCGCAACGGACAGACCGAGACGCATGAATACGTATCTTATGAGTATATCCCGGGACGCGTGATACAGCATGTGTGGGTGACGGCCAGCTATCAGGACAGCATGGGAGACTTCCACAACACATTGCCCGCCGAAATGCGCGACAATCCGGTAAAGGGATGTCCGTTCACTGCCGAGATGCTGGCGTTCATCCTTGTGGAGAAGTATGCGTACCATACCCCCAAGAACCGCATAAAGAAGAAACTCCGCGAGATGGGCGCCCTGTTCTCCAAGACCACGTTCGTAAGATATTACAGCCTTGCCGCCTCGGCGCTGAGGGAGATGCTCGAGGATACATTGCGCCGGAGCATAAAGGGCTGCGCATATCTGATGATAGACGAGACCTGCGAGCTTGTCGCGGTCATTGATCCGGAAACGGGCAAGCCGGTATACCGCAAACGGTATCTGTGGGCCTTTTACAACCCTGAGGATGCCATCGTGATGTATCTCTATGAAAACGGGAGTCGCGCCCGCAAGGTGGTGACCGATATGCTGTATGGCTTCAAGGGCACCATATCGACTGACGGATACGAGGCATACCGCATCTTTGACACCGAATCACATCCGGACGTACTCCACTGCGGATGCTGGGCGCACGTCAGAAGAAAGGTGCTCGAAAGTATTGGAGTGGCTACCGACATCTGCAACGATCTTCTCGAAATGATACATGGACTCTTCGCCAACGAACGTCTGTTCGCCAGTCTGGACAGCGAAAGCCGTCGGAAGCAACGGATGAAGCTCTCACGGCCGATCGTCAACCGGATCTTCAGCATGGCCGACCGGATCGCCAGCGACACCGTCCTGACGGGGAAGGAGCTTCTGAGAAAAGCCGTCAATTATATAAGGAACCAGAAAGAGAGCCTCCGCAACTTCCTTATCGACGGCGCCGCGGAACTCTCCAACAACGGTTGCGAGCAGCGGATGAAACCTATAAAGCTTGATATCAAGAACAGCCAGAATATCGGTAGCGAGGATGCCGCCCGGGGATCGGCCTTCATGCACTCCCTTGTGGAGAGCTGCCGGATGAACGGGAAGAATCCTTACGACTATCTGGTCGACCTGTTCCGGAAGCTGGGCAAACCTCTCGACGACCTTGCCCGGCGTGCGTTGCTGCCAGACCGATGGCAGCCTCAATGTTAAAATCCCGAAATCAACTGTTTTTTCAAAATGATTTAAGCCCCGATAAAATCAGGGCTTAAAGAAATGCGTCGCGGAGTTTGGGACGTTTACCTTGTAATTTTGATCGCCTGCTATATTAACAGGAGGAACTGCAATATATCAGAAGTTATAGCCGACACCGATATTGAATGTCATCGTGTGCTGACCATGGGCAAGACGCATGAAGTCGGTGCCGAAACTCATTCCGGCATAGAAGGCAGAATAGTTGAAGCCAAGGCCGATGTGCCAGCCCAACTGGAACACGTTTGCATCATAGGGATCATCGAAGAGATTGTAATCGTGGTCTTTGTATTCGCCGTTATAATAGCAGTTGAACTTGAAGTTGAAGCCTGCATATGGCACAAGCGACATAGCGTGTCTGGGAAGTTGAACACGGTACGCCACATTGAGAGGAATCTGCAGATTAAGCAGCGTGTAATCCACATCATGCTTTGTGCCCCAGCCTGTTGCGAATTTCAGTCCGGTTTCCAGATAAACAGGGACTCTATTTGAGAGACCAAATCCATGGATATAACCCAAACCAAATCCATTAAGGTTAAAGTCATGGCCATCTCCATCCACCATCTCGCCCTCATAAGTTACACCAATCCGGTTGTAATCCTTAGCCTGCGTCGGCACAGCCGCGCCAAAGAGAATGGCTACAGCACCAAGAAGTGCATAAATCTTTTTCATAGTTTAAAAGTGTTAAATCGTAAATACTCAGACGGCCATATGCGCAACATGAAATACACATTTGGCTTTCTTTACTTATTAACACTTATTCACTGCTTTTGGTTTACAATCCGCCTATTCGCGGCTTAGCCGGTCTTTGCCAATTTTAAGTTTGTCTGCGATTACAAGGCCACCTACAATCAATATGCAGCCCACATATCCAAGCATATACACGGGTTCGCCGAAAAGCAGATAGGCGGCTACCATAGTGACGAG
>OGLB01000736.1_pt1 | contig 15678 bp, 9 predicted proteins | sample 1572551 | NCBI WGS metagenome assembly OGLB01 (sample SAMEA2582003, study PRJEB24529) | metagenome | biome: Human gut stool | place: China | collected 2011
ATTGTAATTGTAGGCTGCAGGGTCTCCGTCAAAAAACGCAGCCACATCAGTCTCCACCAGAGCCCTGATTTTTGGAATCCTTTTAAAGAAATCATTGCTGATTTTCTCAGACATATTGACAAGCTCGTGATGTGATAAGCTCCTGTATTTAGGATTCTGCGGCAAGGCAAGCACCACCTGCTTGCGCAGATTGTACATGATATCCTCCAAAAGAACAGCAATCTGACTGTCCAGGTTGTAATATCTGAAGCTCGTGCCCTTGAAATAGCCCGGATACATCATCTTAATAAGCTTTGAGAGCAGATCACAAACAGCCTCCTTGTCAGGCTGTGAAAAAAGAGCCTGCTGATTTATGATTTTGTCATCATGATAGTCGTCAAGTATCTGTGATACGAGTTCCTCTATCATTTCTTTGTTATTGTTATCCATATATTCGAAGCCTCCGAATTTGCTATTTATAATATTTTTTTGCCTCCATACGCTCCTCCCATGTGCGGTTTATTATACCGCCAATGAAAAGCACATACATGCAACCATATAACCATACCATTATAAGCGCAATAGTGGTCATTGTGCCATAAAATGAAGAATAATTATTGTATTTATCCACATACACAGAAAAGATTCCAGAGAAAATCATCCATGCTGCCGCTGCAAATACTGCTCCTGGCAGCTGGTACTTTGCCCTATGCTTCTTGTTTGGCAGAAACACATAAATCACCCAGAAAAATAAAATAAGCACCGGCATACAGATTACCAGGCGATAGTCAACCACACTGCCTATTATACTTCCAATTATATGATGAATATTCGAAAAATACATCTTCCTGAGCTTATTTCCAAACACCATGATACCCAGTAAAAAAAGAAGCGCCAGTGCAAAAACGATACTGTAAAACACCGAATATATGCGCCGTAAAATAAAATTTCTGTTTTCCTTCACATGGTACATATCGTCAAGCCCAAGCTGCAACGAAATAAATGCCTTTGAGCTTAGGTACACGGCGGTAATCATAGTAATTGAAAGTCTGCCTGTACCGCTTGCATACATCTCACTGGCCAGATCCTTCATAATGTCGCCAAACGACTCCGGAATAAATGAGCTTGCCCACATCAGAAAATCAGCCTCTGTGAGCGGGGTCCAGCTCAGCAGTGAAAAGAAAAACAATAAAAACGGGAAAAACGACAGCATCAAAAAGAAGGCTGCCTGCCCTGCGTATGCAGAAATAGAGCTCTCTGAAAAATTGGTCACAAAATCAAAGGCTGTCACAATGATATCCCATCTTCGGCTGTATTTCCTCGCACTTTTTCCTTCGATGTTAGATTTCTTACAATCACCACCTACAGCCTTACTTTTCTCCGTTTTTATTTCCGTTGTTTTACTATCTAAATCCTGTCTATTTTGCTTTGTCATCTGCCTTCTTCTGGAATTTCTCCTCAAAAACTATAAAACGCTCATGTGTACCCTCACCAATGAGACCTGCCTCAGCAAAAGCCTTTACAGAAAAAGTGAGTGCTCTGCCATCCACCTTCACAAGCTCCGACTCACAAGTCACCTTCATGCCAACCGGTGTAGCCGAAACATGCTTGATATCAAGCGCAGTACCGACAGTACCACTTCCCTCCTCAAGCTCAGACGCAACACTCTCAAAAGCTGTATTTTCCATCAGCGCAATCATAGCCGGAGTAGCAAACACATCCATCGTGCCGCTTCCCATAGCTTTTGCTGTCTTATCCAAAGTCACTGTAATCTCTTTCTTACCTTTAATACCTGCCTGTAACATATCAGTCTCCTTATATCTATATTATGATATGAGGGTCAAAAGATATTTTGCACCTCATTTATGAAATAAATCCTAGCATTTTTACGCCATAATGTCCAGTAAAAAATAAGTTTATAAACTTTTCACAATTACAAAAATTCCCAATTCATGCGGTTTTCTGTTATTTTGTTAGCACTCACTATTTTTGAGTGCTAATTTTCTATTGACTTTTCCGACAATGCGAACTATTATTTTATTATGCTTATATAACAAGCTGGTTTATTACAAATAATAAATGACCTACACTCGCGGAAACAAGCTAAATTGCAAGTAGCAGACAGTTGTTCCGAAGATAAAATATGAACTGCCACAGGGTTCCATTACCGGACAGAGCGGCACAACCAAAATCATGCCACAAACTATCCATACAAAATCCTGTGGCTGACTTCATATTTTCTCTGAGGAATTATTGGCTGATACGTTGCAATCTCACAGCCCATAGCCGCGGCGTAAATGTAAATAAAAACAAGGAGTGTGTAAAAATGACAGAAAAACACGGCAATCTTTCAATTGACAGCGACAACCTGTTCCCTATTATAAAGAAATGGTTATATTCAGACCACGATATCTTCTATCGTGAGCTCATCTCAAACGGCTGCGATGCCATCACCAAGCTCAAAAAGCTTGACATGATGGGTGAGTATTCCCTTCCTGCAGACTACAAGGGCAAGATTCAGGTGCTTGTAAACCCTGACGAAAAGACAATAAAGATTATAGATAATGGTCTTGGTATGACAGCCGATGAGGTTGAGGAATACATAAGCCGTATCGCATTTTCAGGCGCTACAGACTTCATCGAGAAATATAAGGATAAGTCAAATGATGACCAGATTATCGGTCATTTTGGTCTCGGCTTCTACTCAGCATTTATGGTAGCTGACGAGGTAACAATCGATACTCTCTCTTATAAAGAGGGCTCTACACCTGTACACTGGTCATGTGATGGTGGCACAGAGTACAATATGGAGGATGGCGACATGGACGATGTCGGAACAGAGATTACTCTCTACTTAAACGACGACTGTCTTGAGTTCGCAAACGAGTACCGCGCACGTGAGGTTATCGAAAAGTACTGTTCTTTCATGCCTACAGAGATTTACCTTGCAAAGGAAAATGCTCCTGAGGAGTACGAGACAATAGACAAGGCTGACAAGCGTGACACTGACACTGTCATCGAGGAAATCCATGAGGACGCCAAGTACGAGGAAAAAGAAAATGACAAGGGCGAGAAGGAGCAGGTAGAGGTATCTCCTGCAAAGGATCAGCTCAAAATCGTTAAGCGCCCTGTTCCGCTTAATGATACAACCCCACTCTGGACCAAGAGCCCGAATGAGTGTACAGACGAAGAATACAAGGAGTTTTACAGAAAGGTATTCTTAGACTACAAGGAGCCTCTTTTCTGGATTCACCTGAATATGGACTATCCTTTCAACTTAAAGGGTATCCTCTACTTCCCTAAGATCAACACAGAGTACGACTCAATTGAGGGAACTATTAAGCTTTACAACAATCAGGTATTTATCGCAGACAATATCAAAGAGGTCATTCCTGAGTTTTTGATGCTCCTTAAGGGTGTTATCGATTGTCCTGATTTACCGCTTAACGTATCACGTTCTGCTCTCCAGAATGATGGCTTCGTAAAGAAGATTTCTGAGTACATCACCAAGAAAGTAGCTGACAAGCTCATCGGTATGTGCAAGACAGATAAGGAAGCCTATGAGAAATACTGGGATGACATAAGCCCATTCATCAAGTTTGGCTGCTTAAAGGACGAGAAGTTCTGCGACAAGATAAACGACTATATTCTTTTCAAGGACATCAATGATAAGTATCAGACTCTTCCGGAGCTGCTCGCACCTGTTGCGGAGGATGAAAAAACAGATGCAGAAAGTGCCGATGCTTCTGATGATGCAAAGAAAGCTGACAATGCTGATACAAATGCCTCTGATGAAAACAAGGAGCCTGAGAAAAATACAGTTTACTATGTCACAGATGTAGTACAGCAGGGTCAGTACATCAAGCTGTTCAAGGAGCAGGGCATGAACGCTGTTATCCTTGACCACAATATCGATACCTCATTCATCACACAGCTTGAGCAGAGAAATGACCACTACAAGTTCATGAGAATAGATGCAGACCTCACAGAGTCTCTCAAGGATGAATCCGGTGCAGACCTCACAGAGGCAACCACTACTCTCTCAGAGGTATTCAAGAAGGCTTTGAACAACGACAAGCTCACTGTAAAGGTAGAAAACCTTAAGAATGCAGATGTAGCATCTGTGCTTACACTCTCAGAGCAGGGCAGACGTATGCAGGATATGATGAAGATGTACGCAGCCGGAGGCATGGGTGGAATGGATCCAAGCATGTTTGCCGCTGACCAGACACTCACATTAAATGCCAACAACGAGCTTGTAAAGTACATCTTAGACAATAAGGATTCCGAGCACGTTCCAATGTTTGCTGAGCAGCTTTACGACCTTGCAATGCTTTCTAATCAGCCGCTTTCAGTTGACCAGATGACTAAATTTGTAAAGAGAAGTAATGATATCATGCTTCTTCTCACAAAGTAATCTAACAAAGTAATTTTACTGTTAACATCACATAAAAAAACTGTACACTATGCAGGTTTCATAGACCTGTATGTGTACAGCTTTTTATTAATTACCGGCTCTCTTAAACAAAAAGTTCACAAACACTGCCGATACCACTCCAAGCACTGCTCCTGCCAGGATATCTGTTGGGAAATGCATGAAGTTGTACATACGCGAAAACGCTATAAGTACCGCAAGTACAATCGCCGGTATTCCCATTCTTTTGTCTATAAACATAAGTGTCACTGCCGCTGTTATGCCGTTTAACGTGTGTCCCGAAGGAAATGATGAGTCAAACGGTATCTTTACAATAAGACTGACTGTCTCATCTATCTGACATGGTCTCAATCTGTCGACCATATTTTTTATTATCAGATTGCCCACTATAAAGCTCAAAAGCTCTGCCGAAAGCATCTGCATGCCTCCACGGCGGTATTTTTTTGAAATACAAAGCACTACACCTATCACAATCCACAATGCGCCTGCATTTCCGAGGGTGGATAAAAACGCCATTAGCTTGTCTAAAAACGGTGTTCTGATGCTCTGAATTGCATACAGGATGTCAAATTCCCAGTCCATATTATATGCTCCTGTCTATTATTAATTATTATCTGCCTGTTCAATTGTCGGCTTGAAAGTATTTATTGTACACAGTAAAAAAGGAGCTTGCTTTCACATCCTTTTCATCCTTTATACTGATTGAATCCCACAGGTCACTGTTTAAACTAAACCCTGCTTTTTTTACAAAGTGCTCGTAGTCATCATTAAACTGCTCCTGCTGCCGCTTTTGCAGTATAGTAACCTTGTTCTGCTCTGTTTTTTCCCGGTCCAGCTTGGATATACACTTGATGAAATAGTAGCCGTCATCTGTGCTTATCATATCAGATGTCTCTCCATCGCCAAGCTCAAATGCTACAGCCTCAACCTCCTGTGGCAGAGTGCCCTTTGCAGCATACAGCTCTGTCTGGCTGTCCTCACTGCTGCCTGATGCAACTGCTGCAAAATCTTCCTTTGACGAGAGCTTCTGGCTCACAGCGTCTGCGCTCTCCTTGCTCTTTACAAAGATTTTCTGTATATGGATAACTCTTGCATCCTCATCACTCACCTCTGTATCAACGCCCTTCGATAGAGAATTATACAGCTTTTGCGCAATCGCATAATGCTCGTATGCGCTCTCAATGTCTGATAAATCAGCCTTTGTGAATTTCTTTTCAGCTTCGTTTAATGAGTCATAGTATTCCTTTGCAGCCTTTGACACACTACTCTTCTCCTTGTCCGTAAGTGTAATCTTCTTCTGCTGTGCAATTGAAACCATGCAGTATATGCGCGTCAGCTCATCAACAGTGACATCCCTTATATATTTTTCCACGTTCGATGCATCATCTGTCTCAAGCAGGTTTACATCATACATTGTGCCGTACAGATTTTTGTAATTGGCTAAATATATGAGTGCCTCCGTCTTATCGCACTTCATATTGTCCACGGAAAAAACTATATGGCTGTTCGTGGTATTTATATCAAGCACTATCTCCTTGCCGCCAATACTGCAGCCGGTGAGAAGTGTCGCTGATGCAAGCAGCATACACATCGTTTTCTTAAAATACTTCATACCTGCTATCCTTCCACAACAAGGAATCTGCCGTCCGCAATGGCAAAGACCTCACTCTGGTCCATAAGCTCATCATCTGACATGCCCGAAATATCTGATCCTGCCTCATCAAAGTAATCTCTTACTTCTTTTATATTCTTACATACCACAGCCATGCAGTCCTCTAAAAATTCCTCTGCAGCCTCCGGAGTATCTGCGACCTCCTCACTAAAAAGCTGTGTCTGTTTCTTTAAAAATGTGTCTAAAACCTCGTCATCGTATTCGTACATATTGTATTCCTCCATGTAAATTATCTCTTTTCTTTGGCTTTATATACAGCTGTTCATACAGCAATTATGTCTGATATATTGATATATTGTATTTTTGTACCGCCTGTTAGACATTATATAATAGATTGCTGTGACTTGCCACTATTTTTTATATTCACGACAGGTAACAATTGTCTGCTGTAAACGGAATGAATATATGAGCATCTCATCCGCCTGTATGCTTTGACCATCTGTAGAAAAAATTCTCCCAAGTGCATCAGCATACAGTTTTAGCTGTGTGCTGTATCTGTCGATAAGCTCTTTAGCAGCATTTACCCTGTCTGTCTTATAATCAAGCAGCACTATTTTATCATTTTCCAGCCAGAATACATCAATAATTCCCTGAACCAGCGCTCCCTCATAGTCCATCACAAAAGGCTTCTCTTTAAACAAATCGCCCCTCTTATCCGCCTGTGCCATACGCGCTGCCACATCTGATGATACAAACTGCTCTATAAGCTTTGGTCTGGTCAGCCTGTACATGTCATCTGTGATAAGCCCCTTTTTTAGCATTTCATCCATGCTTTTCTTCACAAAAGCACTGACTGCCACATGGTCTTTTGTATCTATATCACACAGACTCTTGAAATCCAGACACTCCATGACACGGTGCACTGCAGTTCCTCGCAGCGCTCCCTGATTCACACCTGCTGCATTTTTAGGCTCTTTGCTTTCATTAGAAGCACCGCCTGCCTCATCATCCCTCGCAAAGTCCGGCACATACGTCTCCTTCTCCTCCAAAAGGAACTTAGGCCGCTCTGCTTCCCTTTCTGTGCTGTCGTACTTTTCAACCATAGAGTCATGTTTCAGCTCTGAAACCGAGTATTTGCTTTTTTTAGTTATATCAGAAGCATATGCATACTCAAAATCAAAGCCCTCTGCGAGCTTTTTGACTTTTGTTTCATCCGCTTTACTTATCTGCTTAACAAGCTGCATTTTCGATATATCGTTTGCCGCCATATCCATCGCAGTTCGTGCAGCAAACTCTGCTGCATCGACTGTGGATACCGTATACTTATCCGGGTATGACAGCATGGCCGGTATAATCCAGTCCAGGTAACACCCTGCGCCCTCCCTTTGTCCGAAGCTTATTGGCTGGTTCGCATTTACATTGCCCCTATACCTCTCAAAGGATTTTTGGGCATTTGAAAGTCCCCCTGTCATGATTATCTTTTCCTTTGCCCTGGTGAGCGCTACATAAAGCACACGCAGCTCCTCTCCCAGATTTTCCCTTTTAATGCGGCTTTCTATCTCATTTCTGATTAGTGATGGTCGCTTTGTCCTTGGGCTTTTTGTTTTTTCCACAAGGCCAAGACCCAGCTTTTCATGTATCACCAGGTCTGATTTTGTGTCCTGCGTGTTAAAGCCCTTGCCAAGCCCGGAAACAAACACTACAGGAAACTCAAGACCCTTGCTCTTATGGATTGTCATAATGCGCACCACATCGTCATTCTCGCCTGCGGTATCGGCCTCTCCGTAGTCTATCTCGTATTTCTGCTGTATATCTATGTACCTGACAAAGTGAAACAGTCCCTTGTAGCTGGTCTTTTCATAGGCTGCGGCCATCTCAATCAGCATATCTATATTCTGTCTGCGCCGTTTTCCTGCCGGCATGGCCGATGCATACCTGTAAAAACCTGTCTCATCAAGCATCATGTACAAAAGCTCATGGATTGGCGTATCAGCAACAGCGCCTCTTAGTCTCTCAAATACCAAAGCGAAGGCTTTAAGCTTCTCGTCCTCATAGCCATTCTCACCTGCCATGGCGCTAAGTGCAGCCTGTGCAAAGCTTACGCCCTTAAAGGCAGACCTAATCTGTGCCAGCTCCTCATCATCCATGCCCACGATAGGCGAAGCAAGCACTGCTGCCATCGGAATATCCTGCAGCGGATTATCGAGTATGCGAAGCATGGACAGAATCACCTGTATCTCATACGATGAAAAGTAGCCTGTATTCGACTCTACATGCGCCGGAATATCACAGTCCTTTAATACTGCTGCCACTGTATTGCCCCAGGTTGCAACACTTCTCGAAAGTATCACTATATCCCTGTACTGCACGGCTCTTAGCTGCCCTGTCTTTTTATCAGTCACCATGCCGTTTTCCATCAGACTCCTGATACGGTTTGCAATCAAAAGCGCCTCTATCTGCACCTTATCTCCATCCTCATCCTCTATAATTTCAGACAGCTCCTCATCCTTGTAATCAACAAGCAAAAGCTCAGGACGCATCGTCTTCTCTGGATAGCTTGCACCGGGATACAGTGCCGCATCGTCATCATACTGCACATTGCCCAAATCAGCTGCCATGATTTTGTAGAATATGTCGTTAGTAAAGTCTAACACCTCATTCCTACTTCTGAAATTCTTATGCAGGTCTATTCTCTGATGCTCACTGTCATCTGACGTATATGTGTTGTATTTTTCCATAAACAGCTCCGGACGTGCCATTCGAAACCTGTATATGCTCTGCTTCACATCGCCCACCATAAACATGTTTCCGACTCCTTGGCGCTCTCTTGAGATAGCTCTGAGTATATCCTCCTGCACCTGGTTTGAGTCCTGATACTCGTCAATCATTATTTCCTCAAAATGTTTTGAAAACTCACGCGCTGTCTCTGTTGGCTCAAGTGTCTGTTCATCCACCAGTATGCGAAGCGCAAAATGCTCAATATCAGAAAAATCAAACACTCTTTTTTTTGTTTTTACAGTCTCCATAGCATCATAAAACTCGAGTGAGAGCCTTATCAGCTCTTTAACAAATGGTCTTTGACGCTCAAGCTGCTCATACATAAGCTCAATTGACATGCCAAAATATTTCTGCTTTATTCCGTCTACCGTCTTCTTGGCAGCATCGCGCATGCTTTTCACGCGCTCCTTTTTCTTCTCGTCTCCGTCAAATTTCCTGATGACTGCAATTCTGCCAAATGATATTTTGCTTAAGAACTCCTGCATTCCGCCATAGCCTGTCACATCCGCCATTCCATCAAACAGCGCTATATCCTCTGAAAGCGTAAGCGCATACTTTTCAAGCCCCGGTGTAGACAAAGCCAATTCTTTAGCCTGTATAAGCTCCTGAACCGCCTCCTCCAAAAGCACCCTGCTGTAATCCACTATCTCATTAATGATTTCCGAGTCCTCGAGCTCTTTGGCTGACTTTATATCATAGAGCCTTAGGAGGCTGTTCATCCACTTTCTCGGCCATGATGAGCTCCCCGCCTTATAGTAGATATCCTCCACCATCTGCCTGACGGCAGAGTCATTTTTCCCCTTGCTGTAGGTATCTATAAGGTTGATAAATGCCTCGTTGTCTTCTCTTGCATAATTGTCCTCAAATACCTGTGCCAAAGCATCCTTTAGCATAAGCTTAAGCTCTGCCTGGTCACCGATCCTGAAATCGGGATCCAGATCAAACTGTGCGAAATTATTCTGCACCACAAACAGACAAAACGAATCGATTGTAGTGATTAGCGCATTGTGAACAAGTGTCGACTGCCTCTGCAGATTTTCATCGTCCGGTTTCTGCTCCTTCAAGCTGTCTATGGCACGGCTGACACGCTCCCTCATCTCAGCTGCTGCTGCCTTGGTAAACGTCACCACAAGCATCCTGTCGATATCCACCGGCGGATTATCCACACATATTCTGTTTACTATACGCTCAACGAGTACAGCTGTCTTTCCTGAGCCCGCTGCTGCCGATACAAGTATATCCCTGTCTCTTAAATCTATAATCTTTTTCTGTTCACTGGTCCATTTAACATCCATATTATGTCTCCCGATTATGGCTTTATATTATTATCTCCATAGCATGCTTTATGCTCTGCCGCTGCAATCTGTGTACGCATTTTATCAAGTACATCTTCCTTATTGTCACCATTAAAGCTTCTTTCGCTAAAGCCCGGTATCCTTGAATCGTACCTGCATATGGCCTGAAAAGCGCAATATGCGCAGCTGTCTGTTTTCTTGTTCTTGATAGGATTGACTGCGACATTTCCATCGTATATTTCTCTTCCTATCTCGCGAAGCTTCTCTCGCGCAAACCTTGTTATCACATCAAACTCTTCGGCGTTTGCCACCTTTGAGCCTGCAGCCGGTGTCTGATCCTTTTTTAAGGTGACAGGGATTACGTCAGAGCTTTTCTCAAAGTCCCTGTCCATGCCTCTGTATGCCTTTTCGTCCGAGTTGATAAGCCCATCAGGCTTAAGCTTCTTTAATATCATCTGATTTATTTCTTCCTCAGAAAGCTCCGTGCCAGGGTTCACATCCTTTAAATCAATTACAGGATCATCGATGTGATAGTACAGCATGCCTCCCGGCTCCACACTTACATGCTTTAGTGCCTCTTTCTTTTGTTCCATGACAGCGTCCATGTACACTGCAAGCTGAAGCTGCGTGCCATAGTACAGCTTCACCAGGTCAAAAACCGTATTTCCCGACTTATAATCCAGTACCTTCACAAACAGCCTGCCCTCATCCGTATATGTGTCAGTCCTGTCCACGCGTCCCTTTATATCAACCGTCACATCATTTGCCATATCAAGACTCTCGTAGAATGAAAACTCAAACCTCTCCGGCACAAAGCATCCCCTTCGTATCTGGGCTGTGAGTGCCCATACTGTCTGCTTAAAGACCGCCTTCATATGTGATATCGAATGTTGACTTTCCGCTGGATCAAATATGCCAAAGCCTGCATACTCATCAATCACCTCACCTATTGACTCCATCGCAAGCTCATCTCTTTTTGCATCAGTCACGCTAAACCAGTCCGTACTCTCCCTATCAAGCTTCTTACTGTATCTTTCCAGTGCTTCATGGTATATATTACCCATATCAAGGGATGTAAAGCCGCTCTCCTCACGCTCTGTAAGCCTCAATCCATAATTTAAAAAATGCGCATATGCACACCTGGCAAACTGCTCAAAGCGCGTGATACTGCCCTCCATGTGTCTGCCGTATATGCTTCTTGCCACATTTCGGCTAATCGGATCCTTTGAATAATGCTCAAACCTTGCATTTATGAGCCTCTCCACGGAATTTTTTTGAGTAAATTCTTTATCGTCTACTTCATTACCGTCCCCTGCATCACTGACTGATGCGTCATAGAGCATCACTGCTGCTGCAATCTCGCACCAGCTGTCATCCACCTCATTTGACAGCAGATAGTCCATGGCGCTTCTTATGCTCGAAAGGTCTGCAAGCTGCTCCACATCCTCTGTCTCAGTCACGACAAGCTCCGGAAACATTCCCTTTAATATACCTATGAGGTACGATGGCTGGGCAGCCTTTTTTTCACTGTCAAGCCTCGTATAGCTGATATAAAGCTCCCTGGATGGCTTTGTCATATTCAGATACAGATAAAACCTCTGTATAAATGCCTGCTCCCTTGCCCCAGGCGCAAGCTCTATATCCAGCTCCTTAAGAGCCTCTCTTTCATACTGTGATATGATGCCGCCCCTTCCTGCTGCCTTTGGCACAATCCCATCGTTTACGCCTGCAAAAAACATGACCTTTATGTTGGTCAGACGCGTTCTCTCAATATCTCCGATGGTCACTGTGTCATATCCCGGTGGTATGACTGCTACATCTGCCGCATCCAGTCCTGCATCCAGTATCTGTGTAAATTCCTCTGCATCCATGCATTCATCACCCAGCACCGCCACATATTTTTCAAAGAGCTGCATAACTATTTTGTATATCTGTCCGTATTCCTTTGATGCGGTCTGGTCTCCTGCTTCAAGCAGCACCTGCTCCTTTTTTGCAAGCTTATCAGGTATATCAAGCAAAACTATCAGCTTATATATAGCGAGCACATAGTCCTTTACCGTTGACTTTTTATCGGAAAACACCTGATATACCGGCTTTAGAAGCTCCATTATATACTCCCTGCTTTGGTTTAAAAGCTCAATGTCATAGCCTGCCTTATGCTTTGGCAGCCTGACCCACTTTTTGTCCCACGCACTTTTTCCTCTAACACCACAGGCGAGCACGTAGTTTTCAAGTACATCTATTTCACTGTCCGAAAGCTCCGTAAAGCCGCACCGCAAAAATCTGAACACCGCATCTGCCGAGAAATTTTGTGCCGCAATATCAGGAATTGACCTGATAAACTCAATAAACGGATGGAAAAGTATCTCCTGTGTGGCATCAATAAAGTAAGGAATATTGTATTTATCAAATATTTCACGCACATAACCTGCATATATATTCACATCGCCTGTAACTATCGCCATATCACGATAGCGCAGGTTTTCGTTTCTCACGAGCTCATTTATGGTTCTGGCTATCTTTGTCAGCTCCTGCTTTGGGTCACGCAGACAGTCTATATGAATGTGCTTTGGTGCTTTTTCAAAGGAGCGTCTTTGTTTCCTGAAAAGCTGCTGTTCCATAAAGCTTAGCTCTTCGTTTTCTGCAAGCCGGTAGTTTTTATCAAGGATAATAGGTTCCTCTACTTCTATGCCATAAAACGCTGCCATTTCGGTGAGTGATTTCACTGTCCTTTTTGGCATGTCAAACAGCTCCTGCATGCCTCTGCTCTTAAAGATATCCTCACGACAGTCTATTGTGAGCGTTACATATATTTTCTTTGAAATGACAAAGAGCTTTTTGATGAGCTGGTTCTGTATAGGTGTAAATCCAGTAAATTCATCAAATGCAATGACTGAATTTCTAAGAATGGCAGACTCATCTGCCACATTGCAAAGCACATTAAGTATTTCCTCTGCAGTGATATATTTATCCTGCATGAACTTCTCAAATGCTTCATACAGCACAAGCACATCCTTAAGCTTATCTGAAAGTGTATCCGATAGCCTGCCTGAGGCAATATATCTTCCGAGCTCCTCAGGTGATATATTGTACTGCACAAGCTCCGAAAGCAGTGACTTTACCTCACTTATATAGCCGATGCGGTTTAAGTTTCTGCCTATTACGCCTAACTTATCAGCCTCCTGTGCCGCAAGCTTTCTAAGCACAAGGTTCTTACCCGTCTCCTCAAGCACCGTAAGATTTGTGATTCCTAGCTCATCAAACACTCTGTAGGCTAAGCGCTTAAAGCTTAGCACATCTATATTCATGATAGCTTTATTCTCCGACAAATCTACAAGCTGTCTCTGCGTCTGCATTGTAAACTGCTCAGGCACTATTACAAGATAATTGTCCCTTGGGTTTGCCTTTGCCTCTTTCACTATCCTGTTAAAGAGATATTTTGTTTTTCCGTTTCCTGAATTACCTGTGATAAACTGTAATGACATAAAAAGACTCCATGATTAACTACTGTGTAAAATGTATACAGTAATTATATCATGAAGTCCCCTATTATTGAATTACTTATTGTGCTTAAATTCAGCTTAAATTCAGCTTAATAGCCGCTATACCTTGTGATTAGTGATGGAAAAGTCTGATTCCTGTAAAGCTCATTACCATACCGTACTTATTACATGTCTCAATAACATGGTCATCTCTCACAGATCCACCCGGCTGGGCTACATACTTCACGCCACTCTTGTGAGCACGCTCAATGTTGTCACCAAATGGGAAGAATGCATCAGATCCAAGTGCTACATCTGTATTCTTGTCAAGCCAAGCTCTCTTCTCCTCTGCTGTAAATACGTCCGGCTTTACCTTGAAGAACTTCTGCCACTCGCCCTCTGCAAGCACATCCATATAATCCTCACCGATATAAAGGTCAATAGTATTGTCGCGGTCTGCACGTCTGATACCATCCACAAACTGAAGTCCAAGCACCTGTGGAGACTGACGAAGCCACCAGTTGTCTGCCTTCTGTCCTGCAAGTCTTGTACAGTGGATTCTTGACTGCTGTCCTGCTCCGATACCGATTGCCTGTCCACCTTTGACATAGCATACGGAATTGGACTGTGTGTATTTTAATGTGATCATGGAAATGGCAAGATCCATTTTTGCAGAATCCGGGATTTCCTTATTCTCTGTCACGATATTGTCAAAGAAATGCTCATCGATCACAAGTTCATTTCTTCCCTGTTCAAATGTTACACCAAACACCTGCTTTCTCTCGATTGGTTCAGGCTTATACTCAGGGTCAATCTTAATGATATTGTAGTTACCCTTCTTCTTAGCCTTTAATATCTCAAGTGCCTCTGGCTCATATCCAGGAGCAACAATACCATCTGAAACCTCATGCTGGATAAGCCTTGCTGTAGCAACATCACATACATCTGAAAGTGAAATAAAATCACCAAATGATGACATTCTGTCAGCTCCTCTTGCTCTGATGTATGCATTTGCAAGTGGTGTAAACTCGATATCCATGTCATCAACCCAGTAAATCTTTTTCTCCACATCTGAAAGTGGCTGTCCTACTGCTGCACCTGCAGGTGAAACATGCTTGAATGATGTTGCGGCCGGAAGACCTGTTGCCTTCTTAAGCTCTCTTACAAGCTGCCATCCGTTAAAGGCATCAAGGAAGTTGATATATCCGGCTCTGCCGTTAAGCACTTTTATAGGAAGCTCTCCTTCCTTCATAAATATTCTGGCTGGTTTCTGATTTGGGTTACATCCGTATTTTAATTCGTATTCCTGCATTTTTCTGTTCTCCTGTTTTTATCTGCTTATCTTGTATATTTGACCGTTTATATAGTGTTTTATTTGTTTTTGTTTACGATTCTGCTCTCATACTCGCCTGTTGCGATATCAATATATCTGACAAAAAGTGATACCTTATTGTCTTCGTTTAAGTTCTCCCATACCATATCGGTAAACTCATCGATATCTCCATCGATGTCTACCCATGTAGGCTCCCCCTCAAAGCTTGGCAGTGGATTTCCATCGCCCATATATGTATGAATGAAATGTCCCTCTCCCGCAACCGGTGCTGAGTATGCAAATGTGTATCTGTTGCATGCATCAGGATTGCCATTGTTGCTTTTTAAGATTGACATAGCGTAATTGAACTCGCCATTGTCAATATGCATGATTCCTGAAATTCTAGGTGTATAGTTAGGAGCGTCAGGCTCAAACTCTCTTGTCCTTAAGGCCTGCTCAAATGTCTGCTGCTTGTCCATCAGCTCATAGATAGTATCTGTCTGGTCACCGTTTGTGACAATTGTCTTGTTGCCGAGCACTCTTACAGGTGCGTAAATGATAAGACTTGGATCCTCAAGCTTTGAAGGGTCAAATGCCTGTGTTCTGATGCCCTCGCCATCCTCTACAAATACTCTGTTGCGGCTGTTTTCGCTTCTGCCCATGATAAAGTATGCTGTTACAGCCTTCTTTCCATCCTTTGTGCGGCCGATTACGATACCTCTGCCAGGGTATGTTGTGCTTGATAATTCCTTTGCTAATGATACTCTTTCCATGTTATCCTCCAT
>OGLB01000742.1_pt1 | contig 15630 bp, 16 predicted proteins | sample 1572551 | NCBI WGS metagenome assembly OGLB01 (sample SAMEA2582003, study PRJEB24529) | metagenome | biome: Human gut stool | place: China | collected 2011
CTTATGGCAACTCTTTCCGATGGGCAGAAAGAAATCTTTGAAAAATACAAGGACTGCAATCGGGAAATTTCTGAAATCTGCAAACGGCAATCCTTTATCACAGGATTTAAGCTTGGCGCAAAGATTATTATTGAATCCATGACCTAAAAAGAACAACAGAAAGCAGGAGATCACGTAAAATGTGGTCTCCTGTTTTGGCAATGTTACATATTCAAAATCTGCATGGTTATAAACAAAGAGAACATGAATAATACATGGTTAATACTAAAAATGTTTTTACAACAATTTATTAACCATTAATTATATTCGTATTTGTATATTCACCTTTTAAGTAATTATACAAATACACCTTTGGAAACACGCCTGTTTGAATTTTTCTGCCAATTTCAATTGCCATTCCAGCAGGTACACTCGCAAATAGATGAATTTCATTATAAGTATTTATGCTATTAGTAATTTTATCAAATAAATCTCTCAACATAATTCTATAATGGTTTTCATAAAGTGGATATCCTAATTTCTTATTATCAAGTGATAACTGAATGATATCTGCCTTACCCACCATGGGTAATTGTTTATCTGATATTTCAGTTGAAGTGCATATTTTTATTATTAATTTATTTTTTTTAAAAAGTCGTGATTTTCTTTTCCAAAAAATACTATATTTTGGACATGTAGTGTTATTGTTATTTACCCAACGTTTGTCATCTCTGTCATATTGATAAAGAAATAATTCGCTATTATATTGTAACTCATAACCAAAACTTATTAGTAAAGGTATAGGAGCAAGTGAAAAAATGTTGATTTGCTTGTTGTTTATCATCTTAACAAGATTTGCAAACTTTTTAATTGCCTCTACTTCCTTATTCCAGTCTACATCATTGACATCAATTTCATTTGATAAATAAGGAAAAATTTCATAATCTTCCCCAATAACAGTTGAGATTTCTCTATTTGATATTTTAGGTCCAAAGAGTTTTATTGGAATAACTATTTTTCGTGTATCAATATGTTTATATTTTGTCCCTTTAATGTAACATCTTCCGGTTTCATCACAATTATCTATTGTTGTATCCCTAACCCAGTTATCGCCAGATTTCCAGTTAAAAAAATCAACATAGTATTGGTTTCTTTCTGTATCAATTTTCCCAACTGAAAAACCACCCATAGAATAATCATCACTATTACCATAGCTACAAATGATTTCGTGAATATCATATTCAGAATGATAAATAAAAGATGGTTTATGCTTATGTCCACAAAGATAAAGATGAATATTATTAGATTTTAAACAATCAAGAAAACGCTTCTTTTCTTCTGCACTAAGTATTGATGTAGGGTGATGACCTATAGCAATCTTAATATCTGAATCAGGTACATTGCTTTCTTTTAAACATTTATATAATTGTTTTACCCCTACATGAAGTTCTCTCTTTCCGTCGTCGCTTGAACGATCGTATAAGCAGGTATTAATATTTATAACACTAAAGTTGTCTTCTGTGCGTTTTTCAACATTACTATTAATATTGTAATTTCCATTTTCATAAAACTGATTGCATATTGCTATAAAATTAGCAAAGCTATTTTTAAGTGTTTGTATATCATCATCAGATAATCTATTAATTGAATTGTTAACATCTAATTCAGATAAACTATGGTTATCAACATCGCTATCATAATATTTATAGATATTATTTAAAATATTCTTAGAGATATTTCTATCATGGTCATGATTACCTGGAACAATAAAAACATTTCGTTTTATTACTCCAACTGATTTAGCAATACTTTCTAAATAGTCAGCTAGTTCACTACTATAATCCCCATTTTTATCAGCCAAATCACCTGTACAAAAAATACAGTCAATTTTAGTATTGTTAGATATTTCCTGAATTTTCTTAATGAATTCTTCTCTTAATCTCAAAGATTCATATGAAGAATAATGGTAATGTATATCTGAAATATGCAACCAAGTAAGTATCATGTATTACTCCTTAACATAAAAATTTTTTTGCCTTTTCATTTCTTTAAGTTCAGTTATTCTTTTGTTGGCAAAATCACCATACCATACTTTAAATTCATCTGTTCCGAAAATTATAAAAAATATGTAACTACAACCAGTTCGATCTTGGTGTAATGCAGTTTTCCAATCACTTATGTCTATTGTAGACGGAGTTGGTGCTATCTGTGGGTGTGTATGCCAATTCCCCATATAAAAGTTTTTTTCTCGAATTTGTTTATTTAGAAAAATTTTATGTACTTTATCTCTAAGTTTACAAAAAACACGAGTTCTGATATCTTTATCGCCTGGTAATGATATATCATTTAGTGTTATATTAGATGTATTGTTATTTTCGAAACCAACTAAACATCCACCCGCTTCGGTAGTGTTGCCATTTAATTGTAAATACGGAATAACTTTTTCAATAATGTTTGGGGTAAGATCAACAATAGGTCCGTTTTCTATCTTAAATTTATAACAACGCTTTTCAATTTTCATTACAAAAATCACAACCATTACTTTTAACTTGGAATGATTTTGAAATGCAACCATTTATAAAATTATATATAAATGGTTCATTTTGTGCATCCGCAAACACATCTTCTACAGCTTTTAGTACGATTAGTGTCGCTGATAATAAAGTGGATGTTCCATAAGCAATTCTGGTACCACCACAACAATTTGATATATATTTTGTTTGCGAAGGTTCTGATATATTAAAACGATTATCGGTGTATTCTTTATTTTCTGAAATAAAACAACAATTGTAGCATCCGCGACCATTGTTATAAGTACACAAAGCGTGACTTGAGTTTCCATCACCTTCAAGCCATGCATAAATAACTGGCTTATTTGAAAATTTTTCATGGAAATATTTATTGAATCTTAGTTGAGTATCGCTGCTACCAACTGTTGAAATAATTAAATCATAACCATCTAAAGATTTATCGACTCCAAAGTTTTTGCTGTTGGAAATAATATCAATTTCCGGATGATAATGCTTCAAGCTAAATTCAGTTAATAATGCTTTATTGTATCCTTCGTCAACAAGAGGATATTTGTTTCTACAAATATTTTCAGGTTCATATATATCTCCATCGTATACCGTTAAGTTAGTGCATCCTGACTTTATTAGTTCCTCAGAAATATAACTTCCTAAAGAACCGCAACCGATTAGTAGAATATGTTTGCCCTTTAAAAAAACGTCATTGCCTATCTGGTTCGATAAATAGTTAAAATCGCATCGTTTAATATTTCTATGTGTTATGTTAACTATTTGATTTTCAATTTTGTTTACTAGTTTTGCAGTTCCTGAATTTTTAAATTGAATTTCACAAGCAACATAAAAATTATTTATTTCTAAAATAAGCATAAGATTATCTCTTGAATAGCTAATGTTACAAATATCATCAAATGCTTTTTTCGCAATTCTTGACAACTGTGTGTTACAGAAAATATCAATGATTTCGGTACTAGACCATTTTTTATTATTTATTGGAGGTAGAAGTCCATTTGTGTTCGTGATTTTTAAAAACAGTACTTTTTTGTTACTAAAATTCGATTTGCGTTTATCTTTATCATTGAAAACTATTCCATCTGCAACATATCTAATTGTCTTCTTATTTGAAACACTATAAACATATAAATTTAACCATTCATATTCAGTTTCATTTGCTAAATATAGTTGCAATTTTTCATCTTTGCATTCACATACCTTGTCCCAGTACAAAGGAAATTCTTTCAAATATTCTTTAGATATTTCGTTTTTGGATAAATTTTCTAATTTAATCAATCTTTCAATAACAATTCTTATTTTATCTTCTTGAGGTATAATTGAATTTATAAGATCTATATTATCAAATAAGCATATATATCTTACTCCAACTTTTTCAATAAAACTTAAATAATGAGGATGATCCTCTTTACTCGTTGTAAACAAAAATGGCATCTCATATTCAGAATTTTCAATCAAAAGATAATACTCTTTATTTTTATAGAAAAAGTTTATACATTCAAATGCATCATCAAAACTCTTATTATTAACATTAGTAATACTGTCATAAGATTTAATTATTTTAGAATATTTATCAAAAGTCTCTTTATCCAAAACTGCTCTCCCGATTGTATTTTGCTTCAGTATTTTTAACTTCTTTTTTGGGAATTTCAAAAGAATCGCCTAATACTTTTTGAACATATTTTCCAGCTTCATGTTCATCTTCAAGAGATATTGCTGTGTTTAAATTATTTACAGCATCACTTATTCTCTTGTAGAAAGTGATCATGTGACTATCTGAATTTCTCATTTTATAAAATACATCTGAATAAGGTTCCACTGGTAAATTACAATTTAATGATGCGAAAGTAATATTTCCGTAAAAGTCTGTGTATATTGTAAATTTATTTTTGATTTCATTTAGCGTATTATATAAAGCTTCAATCAAATGATCATATTCACAAAAGTTTTCACAAGCTAATATAGTAAGTGCAATACTTGGTGGAATTTCATTGTCATTATTACTGTTTTTGTATTTTTCCTGTTTCCATTTTTTTATTAATCTAATTATTTTACGTAAAGAATCGTTTCCTGCTAAATAATCATTAAAATACGAATTCAATCCTTTTGGATCTGCATTTTCCCAAAAATAATTTTCTTCACTTGAAAATTCTTTACCTCTTGATAAATGTATCCCATAATTATCTGAAGCATAAATAGGAAAATCTATGTGTATCGTTTCTTCGTTATTTTCATAATAGGATACTGTCACACATGGTTCTTTAATCTTTACTGTTCTTGCACTCACATGATCAAGCGAATTCTTAACAGCTTTTTTTATTTTGGGGATATTAGAGTGAATATCCGTATCAATTGGAATGATAACTGCATAATCTAAATCCATTGAACCGTATGGATTTTTAATAGTTGTACTTATAGCATAACTACCTTGATTTATAAATTCAAAATCAGTTTTGGAAACATTTATTCCAATGTTTTCTAACTCATCTGGTAAATATTTTTCTATATCTTCTTTTAGCAAATCCCTTTTTGTTCTTAATGCATCTGCTTCTTCGTGGATGGCAATTTCATCATAAAATTTATTGAATTCTTTATCTAAATAAGCCATAAATAATCTCCTATGAATTATGTATTTAATTTCGTGGTCCTAAAAACTTATCACCGTTTAAGTGAATCATGTGATCGGGCATATCGGCAATCCACACTTCTGTTTCCCATGCAAGTGATTCAGAAAATCGTTTAAAAGTTTTAAAATCCAAGAATGCAGTAATATAAATCTTACCTGCTTTTACAGAACTAGTCATTTCTTCGATTTCTTTTATCCTTTTAGGATCCATAGGACCAACTGAAGTGACTGATTCAATAAAATAAACCCAATTCTTTTCAGCTAAGTATAGAACTACATCCGGCATTTTATCGTGTAGCGTAATTGAAAACCCAATTTTTTGAAGCATTTCGTTATTTTTTACTAAATCTTTTTCTATAGTATCACCAACATAGAGACATTCACTCCCTGGCGCAAAACGTGGTGCAAACTCTTCAATTATCGCTTTTTGAAGTTCGTTATGTTTACCTGGAGAAAAAGTAAAGTCTTTATCATTTATTCTGACAGGCATTTTCCTCATACTACGTTTAGAAGAATAAAGGTCAACAAGGTTATCATGCGTTGATAGAAAATGCTTCTTCATTTTTTTCCCAATTGTTAGTGCCGTAAGCTTTAATAAGTGATAACATCTCATCAGTTAATCTGTAACGATAGTTTGGACTGTTTGTGGCTTTTCCGTTATCTTCGATAAACGCTGCATTTCTAAAATGATGTAAAGCTTGTTTACGGAAAGTTTCTCTGCTGTTCTCAGCGTAGGTAATATCATAGTTATTTTTTATGTATGTGATAATATCATGAATTCTGATCCATTCATTTGTTGAATCTTCCCACTGACTATAATTTTTGATATTAGCCATAGCTAATAACGTATAACAACATAAATCCGTTTGTTGCTTAGCTGGCACATTCAATTCGGTTAATATCATTCTCGCTTCTTCTATTTTGTTCATAGATAAAACTCCTTAATATTTTTTCACATGAATTTTCAGACAGATCTTTTGTTTTTATTAGTTCCTTTCCCATCTTTTCTATAATATCAATAGGCGGTATTGGCATAGAATTTATTTCTGTCGAATTCACTTGTGTTGAACCATTTAGTATTCTATAGTAACGGTCATAGAGTATAGAATTAAATATCACATACAATCCGTATGTAGTACATTCAGATATATTGTCTTTTCCACATATAAAATTAATTTTATTTTGAGTACTAATGGTCTTATATTCAGGATATATACGAGATAAATAAACACCACATTGTAAACGACGATGTTCTTCTTTGGCTGTAAATCTTTTTACAAAGAGATAATTTTTATTTTCTTGTAATAAACCAGATTTCTTTGTTAATATATATTCATTATCTTTTCCAATAGGAAATTTCACCTTTCCGTCTTGAATGTGTTGGGAATAAAAAAGAGGCACAGATTGACTTTCAAGTGAATTTCTTAATAGTTCTTGATTTCTAAAATCAACAGTAAGACCAGTTTTCATTTTTAATCCGATACTTGGTAAAGTATTATTCCAAGTATTTATTAGCTTAAGTACCTCTACTTCTTGAGAATTTGTTACTAAATACACATAAGAATCTTTTCCAGAGACTACTGTATCATATGGGGCACTGAAAAAAGTGAGTTTTGAAAAGTCACAATTACTTTGAGAAGTAGTAATTTCAATATTCTCGGGTGTCTCAGTTGTTTTCTTTACTTTTATAATAATTGTTTCTTGTAAAACCTGTTCTTTTTCAAAAACTTTATTTCTACTAACAAATAAGTGAATATGTTGCAATGTGCATTCATTTAAAAACTTTTTTCGAAAACGAGTAAAATAAGCGCCAGACGTCCAAGAACGAGGAATAATATATACCATTTCACCATTAGCAGATAAATTAAATAAAGACATTGCAGCAAATAGAAAATACAAATTCGGTGCGCCATAACAAATATCTTGCATAGACATAGCCTCATCAGAATTTTTGGGGATTTTCATATAAGGAGGATTCCCAATTACTATATCAAATTTTGGAGATATTTGGTTACAATTTGAAGTTTTATTATATTCCTTAGCTTGGCTTGTAATATAATTTTTAGTGTTTATTGTATATCGGAGATTAATTTTTGAATGCTTACATACCCACTCTAAATTCGTTCTTAGTAACTCAATTATATTCGCATCATTTTCGTAACATATTAAATTGATGTTTTTAATATTATCAATATTTTGTAATCTTTCAATTAGTGCAACAGAAAGGATACCAGAACCTGCACCAGGATCAAGTATTTTTAGTTCGGATTTATTTTGTGAAATATCAAATAACTCAGCCATAAACATTGCAGTCTCTTTGCTGGTGAAGAATTGTCCATATTTTTTCCTCATGGCTTTAGGCATTGTTCTAATATATTTATCTGTATTATTTATCACAAAATCAATTAGTTTCATATCAAAACTTCCTTACTGATCAACATTGTGTTACAAAAGTTCAAGTGCAATTTTCAAATACTATATTTATTTTATCATAAATAACACGTTGAAATCAATGGTATTTGCATAATCCTCTTCAAAAAAGATTCATATTTTAGATGCGTATAAAATGGATATGTTGTAAATAAATAATGCTTATTCACAAAAATGTAAATTATTAAATCAATGCTTCCTATTCCTGTTTTGGAAGCAACTCTCCATCCAACTGTTAAAGTCTTCCTCTGTCAGCTTTCCGTCCATACACTCATTTCTTTTGGCCATAGCCTCATACTTCCACTTCTTAAAATCCTTTTCAAGTATAGTATGAGCCTTAACTCTGGCGGAATATCTTTTGTAATATTTGTTGTAAATCCTAATGGCGGCGTTGTCCGCCGTTTTCTTTTTGTAGTTTTCAAGCGCCATAATATCCTGACAGTTCCGAATTTCACCCTCTGCAATTCTGTCGCAGTAGTTTGTGTTGTAATTGCCCTTCATAATGAAATACTTGCCACAGCGTTTGCATTTTCTGAAACGAATATCCTGTTCAAGCATTTTCGTAAATTCAAGTTCAAGTGCTTTCCTGATGTTCCTGAATTTATAACTCGTATTAGGGAAAATAGGAAAACGGTAGAACACTTCCATTTCGGCATCACTTAAATTATATTTCTTTTGAAATTCCTTATGCTGTTCAGTCGGCTCATATTCATTCATAATTCTGCTGAGAAAATCCTCTTGAGATAAATGAATCGGCAGGGTTTTTCCATTGGGATTGCTTCTGCTGTAACTAAAATACTCCTCTCTCTGAATTGTCAGGGGCTGATTATGGATTATTTTGTAAAGATAATACCTCTCAGCCGGTTTGATTTTTTCCATTACCTCCGGATAAAAGCCTTCGTCAAAACAGAATTCTATTAGCTCCTTATACTCATTTTGTAATGTAACTAGATAGTTGTAATACCACTTCAGACCTTCAACAGGTAAGTTTTCTTTCAAAAACACAGGAGGACAAATCGCTGAGTATAAAGACGCATTGGCTATATTCTCAATGAAAAGTTTGCTGTATGTATACCTGAAAAACATTTCAACATTTTCCTGATTGCAGTTATATATTTTTTCGGGTTTTTCATTAAATTCAATGTGCCTTTTCTCTTCGCTGTTTTTAATGAAGTTGTCAAAAGCAGAAACAAATCCGTAGCTTTCTTCAAATGGTGTTTTAAAGTCTGCATAGATAAAATCAAGTATTCCCTCACCTATTTGCAGGTTAATGACAGCACCGCTCAGCACATTATGAAGCGGCTCTTCTTTTTTAATTTCATATTCGTCCATAAGGTCTTGAAAATACTCGTCACTCTCATCCCAGTCAATATTATATTTTGCAGAGAAATGTTCTCGCAAGGTTTTGTTTTTCTCTAAGCCTTCAACTCTACTCTGTTCATAATCAGCTATATCTTCTTCAGACAAAACGTCAGGACGAACCTCTCTGAGTGACCGTTCAAGTTCTTCAAATTCATCAATAGCCTCTTTCATTGAAAGGTCTTCATTAACCCTATCAACTTTGATTGAAAACAACTTCGAGTCAGGATCGAATGATGCAAAGTTAATGAAGAAATCATAGTACACATAGCTGTTGCTTTGCCTTGCAATATTATATTTTTCATAATCTGTATGTTTATATTCTGAGTAATCCTTCTTCATAATTTGCTCCCAAAATTAGAAAATGTAGATGTTTTAGATTTTCGATAATCAACATAGTTTCAACTAAGATTATACAATTCTATTGTCTGACTGTCAATTTTCTGTTATTTTAAAATCAGAGGTGATGAAGATGAAAGAAAATCTTTATAAAAGTTATGACAAACTGCCGTTGATGTTATCGGTGCAGGAGATTGCAATAGTGCTTGGAATATCAAAGACGAGTGCATATGAATTGGTTAGGTCAAAAGGTTTTCCGGTGCTGAAAATCGGCTCACGGCTTGTCGTACCAAAAGAAAAGTTCTGTGAGTGGGTGGAGCAGAATATAGGAGGAAGCATTTGAAATATAATTCTATAAATAATGCAAAGCGTTACTTCACGCTGCCGAATGAAATATTCTGTATCGGCTTATCCTCCGGAGAAATTGCCGTGTACAGTTATCTTTTGAGGTGCGAAAACAGAAAAACATATCAGTGCTATCCCAGCTACCGTACAATCGGACAAGCTTTGAAGATGAGTCAGAATACTGTGAGAAAATATGTTCAAAGCCTTGAAGATAAGCATTTAATCTCAACCGAGAGAACAGAAGTAATTACAAAAGACGGACGAAGGCGCAACGGAACTTTGCTCTATACTATCCGTCCGATTGCAGAAGCTATTGATTACTTTCACAGTGAGCAGTTGAGGAGAAACGCATAATTTCGGGGAAATTATGAAAAGCAGTTTAAAGTGTGCCGTCGCGCCCGGGAGTCAAATCAGATGGCAGAGCCAACTGTTATGCGGTTTTGCAGTATGTCAAAAATCAGAATTTGAGGGGTCTATCAGAAATGAGCAAAAATAAAAAGAAATATGCCTATTGGATGAAGCCTTCAATGGTAGAAGAAATGACAGAAATGCTTGATACAGCAAATGCGACTTCAAAAAGTGATTTTGTGTGTCAGGCTGTTCAGTTCTATATAGGTTATCTTCATCAGCAAAAATGTATTGATTATCTTTCACCAATCCTTGCACAAACAATTAAAAGCGAAATTGAAAGCGTTGAGAAAAATATTTCTGAGATGCTTTTTAAGGTGGCTGTGGAACAAGCTAAATTAAGTAATGTTGTTGCGGCAACAAATCAGATTGATAAAGTTTCATTGTCAGCACTCAATAATCTCCGTGCAGAAGAAGTTGCAAGGAACAACGGTATAATCACCTTTGAAGATGCATACAAATTTCAACAGAGTTAATAAATGCCTAAAATAATTTTTACAAGTCGGTACATTAAAAATCCTGCATCATCAAATGCAGGTAAGCTGATAAAATACATGGGTACTCGTGATGGTGTTGAAAAACTGCCAAACGGCATCGATAACTCTCCTGCTACCAAGAAACAAAATGATTTAATATGTACTGCACTTAAAACCGTTCTTGAAGCTTGGAATTATCCCGAGATGAAGTCTTATCTTGAAAATAAAACTAAGGTTAATGCAACGGAGTTTCTCAACGAATTCCTTGAACGCAATGCTGACAGAATAGACGGTGTTAAAAAGTTAGTTTCATATTATGCAGAAAGACCGGGTGTTGAGAAGCTAGGTAAACACGGATTGTTTTCGCAAACTGACGATAAGATAAATCTTGATGAGGTTGCTGATGAAGTTTCAAATCACAACGGAATTGTGTGGACACATGTGATTAGTCTTAAAAGAGAAGATGCCGAAAGGCTAGGCTACAACAATGCAAATGCTTGGAAAAGCCTTGTCAGAAGAAATGTTTTAGAAATTGCCAAGGCTCATAAAATAGAGCCGAGTGATTTGCAATGGTACGGAGCATTTCATAATACAACTCATCATCCACACATACATCTGCTGGTATATTCAAAATCGGGACAAGGTTATCTCACTAACAAAGGCATAGAAAGTATGCGAAGTGTATTCGGCAATGATATTTTCAGAAATGAGCAGTACAAGCTGTTTGAAATGCAGACAGAAATCCGTGATGAACTTAAAAATGAGGCAAAGAATGTAATTGATGATTTATTTTCAAATATTGATTCGGATGATTATGTCTCCGATAAAATGGTTGAGCTGTTTAGAAAACTTGATGAACAGCTCAAAAGTTACAACGGCAGGTTGATGTATGGTTACCTTCCTAAATCAATCAAGGAAACCGTCAATAGTATTGTTTCCAAACTTGCAAAGGATAAAAATCTTACAAAGCTCTATTCAAAATGGAATGAAATCAACCGAGAAAAGTTGTCGCTGTATTACGATAAAGAAAAACCCGATATACCGCTTGAAGATAACAAGGAGTTCAGAAGTATTAAGAATTACATCTTGAAGTCGATTAGTTTATTATCCAAGGCAACTCCGACAATGGGAATTGATAAATCAAGTGTTGAGCAATCTGTTTCAGGAATAGTCCTTACGCTCGCAAAATTGATTGCAAGCAGTTGCAAGAATAAAAGAGCTAAATTATTCGGTCAGGTTGACAGCAAACTGAAATCCAAGCTTGAAGAGAAAAAGGTTGCTCACGGACTGAAAACCGACAGAACAGTTAATCAGAATGAAATTGAAAATGATGAAGAGCAGGGATTTACAATGTCAATGTAATCCCTCTGTTGAGCCACGTGTCGCCCGTGTTGCGATTTTATTGCATTCAGCAGGAAAGTAATCGAAAACAACAAATAAAAACGATGTGGGCGATTTTTGAGAAATTCAAATTTGGTCTGGATATTCAGATGAATTTATGGTATGTTGTTGTACTTGAAAAGGAGCTGATATTATGTCAACAAGGAAATTACTTACTAACGGCAACGCTTTCAAAAGGACGGATAGTCGTTGAGGCGGTGTTGTTTGGTATATGGATGAGCAAGGCGAACGGAAAAGGAAGAGCTTTTCAGGTACGACAAAAGCCGAAGTCAACAAGAAAATGACGGAATATATTGCGGCGTTCAATGACTCAATAATTGAGTCGCAGGAAACAAAGAAAAGGCTGAAAGACAGTATGCAGAACTGGCTTGAAGTATTTAAGTTCCCGTCTGTGGAACGCACTACATATGACCGGTATGAATGTACTGCGAAAAATCAAATCTATCCGTATATCGGCGATAAGGTAGTCGGAGATATTAAGTCGGCGGATATCAAAAAGTTACTTAACGATAAAATGAACGAGGGATATGCCTACACTACGGTTAAGAAAGTTCATAATGTCCTGAATGAATATTTCCGCTATCTTACCCAACAGGAATATATTGACAGAAATCCAATGATAAGTGCTCCGATGATAAAAAAGAGCAACTTTATGGCGGTTCAGGACAAAGAAAATTTTCCGACGAGCGAAACCATAACGGTGTTCACGCCGGAAGAGATTAAAATATTCAAAGATGAAGCGTTCAGCACATTCTCAAACGGCAAGAGAAAATATCAGCAAGCCGCTGCATACATTCTTATGCTGAATACAGGCTTGAGGACAGGCGAGGTACTCGGACTGCTGAACAGCGACATTGACCTTGAAAACAGGGTTATGCACCTTAACAGAGGAGTTAAGGAAATATCAAAGCGTAACGGTGTCACAGCAGAAAAAAGACGAGAAGTAAAAGTCGGCAAGCTCAAAAGTGCCACAAGTAAAAGAGATGTTCCGCTGAACGATACTGCAATAGAAATGATACTTGACCTGAGAAAAGAATTCTACTTTGGAGAGGACTCACCGCTGATACCCGATGAAAACGGCAACTTCACCATACCTGTCAACTTCCGCAAACGCTATTACAGAATCCTCAAAGCCGCAGGCATAGAAACCAAAGGCTTGCACTCACTCCGTCACACCTTTGCCACTAACCTCGTAAACGGCATAAAGCAACCTGACGGCTCAATCGAATCGTTAACCCCACGACAGGTTGCAGACCTTCTCGGACATACAACTTCTGAAATTACTGAGCTGTACTATGTAAAAAGAGATTTGACCAAGCTGAATGGGATAACGGATGGATTTGATATGTAATATTTATTGATAGAAATTTAATTGAAATACCTTCAATGACTTTACACAATATTTGAAAAATGCTATAATTATATTAGAAGGGAGGGACTATAATGTATAATGTTTTAGATATATGTAGATTCATAATTAATTATTGCGATGAAAAAGATTATAGTTTATCTAATTTAAAACTGCAAAAAATTCTTTATTTTATACAGGCTTATTTTTTATCTTGCACAGATTCAAAAAAACCATGTTTTAAGGAAAAGATTGAGGCGTGGACATTTGGTCCAGTTGTACCAGTTGCGTATCATGAATATAAACAATTTGGAAATACAAATATTCCTAGAGTAACGCATTACATCGAATATGATGAAAATGACTTTTGGAAATCGAAAGTTGTGCAGTATCATGATGATATAATTTGTAATGACGATAAAGAAATTATAGAAAAATTAGTTGATAAGTTTGCAAAGTATAGCACTACTGCTTTAGTGAATATTACTCATCATCAAGCCCCGTGGATGGATGCATACAAGCAGGGACACAACAACATAATTTCAAACGAAGCGATAAGGAGTTACTTTGATGGATGAAAATTTTGAAGCGCTTCTTAAAACGGAAGAGCAAAATATCAAAACTAATCAAACAAAAGAAGATATCTTAAGATTTTCTAAAATAAAAATAAAGAGAATGTGCCGTGCTCTCTGCTTACCATCTAAAGATTATAATCCACAAAAAACAGTTGATGCGATTAAGAATTATCTCAAGGAAAAATCCACTAGAGAAAGAATTCTATACTCAGAAATTAGCAGCTTCGTTTATGGACTCGAAGAAGATGAGCAAGGTAATTTTGCAACTAATATTGATAATCTATTATCATTTTCTTTAGATGAAACAAATAAAGTTGATGAAGATCACTGTAAGATTATAATTAAGATATACGACCATTTTCAATTAGCATTACATCAAAAATCTTTGAATTCTAATACGAAAGAAGTTATAAAAAATAATCTTGTAAATAGTATGGATTCGGCAAAGGAAACAATATCAAGGGAAGTTAAAGAAGATGTTAAGCATATTGAAAAAGAATATATATCTATTTTAGGTATATTTGCTGCAATTGTTTTAGCTTTTGTTGGTGGAGTTACCTTCTCGACATCGGTATTGCAAAATATAAATGCTATTAGTATATATAGATTGATACTGGTGATAGATTTTCTTGCCTTTATCCTTGCAAATACAATTTATATTTTAATAAGATTTATATGTCATATCAATGACAAAGAGATTAAACTCTTTAAAATTAGATGGTTTAATATTATTATTGGCGTTATAGGAATTCTAGTAATTATTGCTTGGACGATTGATGCTAAGGATTTGGCTGATTTTATAGAGGTACAGTTGCCTTGGATAAAATAAACTTGATGCTATTTTGATGATGTAGCAGACGGAATCGTTGGAATTATTAGCGCCGGTTGAACATTTTGATGCCTGAAATGAGCGTCAAAAGCGGAAAATCAGACCGTGCTTCGCACTTAAAATTATATCAAAAAACGGCTTAAACGCAGTGTTTAAGCCGTTTTTGCTTGGCAGGGGCAGAAGGACTTGAACCCTCGGCACGCGGTTTTGGAGCGACTGTTGAAACTCAAAAAAGCTGATAACAAAGCCGTTTTAAAGCCATTCTTGCCTCCTCTCCAGAATAACAAAAACATTTTGATGCTTTATTGATGCTATTGGAAAATTACTGCCAACTTAACTTCCTCGTTGCTACATATAATAACATAATTAAAATTCATTGTAAAGCAATCTATAGCTCAAAATTTGCACCACAATAAACAAAGAAAAGCGGTGCTATTGAATTCACTTCAGATTATTGCTTAAAAATATTTTTGATCATACACAATTTATAAATTAACAGCGTATTCTATAGACAGAAGAAAAAATAAAAACAAAAGAGGTAATACTATTAACAAAAATGATTTAGAAAGTATGTAATATCAAATGTGCGCTGTGTACCAAGACTAAATGAAACAATTTACGACCTAATGAAATATCTGCTGGTTGAGAACTGTTGCAGCGTAAAAAAATATTTTATTTTTCTGGACTTTTGCAAAGTTATGTGGTATATGTTTGTGCTACGAAAGGTGGCATAGACTATGGATACACTTGAAGATTTATACTACGGAAATTTATTTCCTCATGAGAAAAGTGCAAAGATTGATGATGAAACGAAAGAATTACTTAATTTACTCAACAGGAATGAAGAAAAGCTTATGGCAACTCTGACTGAATCGCAGAAAGAAACCTTGGAAAAATACAAGGATCGCAATCGTGAAATTTCCGAAATATGTGAGCGTGAATCCTTTATTTAAGGATTCCAATTAGGAGCAAGGATAA
>OGLB01000753.1_pt1 | contig 15497 bp, 8 predicted proteins | sample 1572551 | NCBI WGS metagenome assembly OGLB01 (sample SAMEA2582003, study PRJEB24529) | metagenome | biome: Human gut stool | place: China | collected 2011
TGCTTGATGTAGTCGGGCCGCACGCACCGACGGCAAGCCCCTCTGGTGCCGGAGTAGGGCCCGCATAATAAATTACCGCATCTTTTAAATCATACGGAAGTTCATTTCCGCTTTCCAAGGCTTTAACGATTCTTTTATGAGCGGCATCACGAGAGGTATATACAGTTCCCGAAAGAACAATTCTGTCCCCTGCTTTAAGCTTTGGAGCAAATTCTCTTAACTGTGAAGTATTTAAAACATATTCCATAATGCTCTTATTCTCCGACTTTCTGATTAAGTAGCTCTTTGAGCCGCTCGTTTTCCTCTTCCGTTGCCTGAAGAACGGCAATATTCTGATTTAATTCACGATTAGCCTCTTTGAGCTGAAAATCCAAATTTGAATTAACGATTTCAAGGCGCTGACATTCAAAATTAACATCCTCAAGTGCGGCCATAAGGCGAGAAACCTGTTCTTTTAGCGCTTCTATGCCATCCATATCAAACAACTCCTTTCAAGCTTACAAAGCAACAAAGGGGCTGCAAAAAGCAGCCCCTTGCATGCAATTATCTGTCAATATCGGTATCAATTTCAACATAGCACTTGCCGAACCAATTCATCTTAGCAGTATAAGACTTTTCAAGCTTATCTGCAGCACTTGTTGAATCATCAGAGGAAAGAGCGGATTTTGCGTTTTCCTCCCAAATCGGAGTGCCGGATGTGCCTACAAAATACATAATATGATAGCCGTATTGAGTTTGAACAATGCCGACATCGCCTGCTTTTCTTGAAGGATCAAGCGACCAAGTTTCAAATGTGTCAACCATTTTTCCGGGAACGATATTTTCATAAAGTCCGCCGTTTGAGCTTGAACCGGTATCTGCACTGTTAGCAGATACAAGTGCAGCAAAGCTGTCCTCTGTTTTATCGCCGGAATTATATTCGCTTACGATCTTGTTAGCTGTTTCAAGAGCTGTTGCCCACTGCTCTGCAGTTGCATCAACAGCTTGAGTTTTGCTGCTTGAATCAGTTATTGGGCTGACAAGAATATGGCGAACGCTTACGCTTGAAGCCTCCGGAACCTCAGCGGGTGAAATAACATAAACAACGCTTGTTGAGGTTTGATAAATATCGCCTGCTTTACGGTCTGAGCTGAAAAGCCAATCAAGGCCGGGATATGAATCTGAATCTTTTGAATCGGCGGTTGCGATTGCATATTTAGCAGATTTAAGAACAGCCTTGGTTGCATAAAGCTTTGTTGATGCCTCATCCTGTGCATAATAGCTCTTATAATAATCACCTTTAGCATATTTAACGCAAAGATTTGTGAAATTAGAGCCGTCATTCTTTAATTCATTCTTAAATGCCTTAGCATCATCCTCGCTTGAAGCCTCAAAAATTCTGATGCTTACAGCGCTGAGATCATCAACATGAGAATCCTTATAAGCAGTGTAATCAGCTTCTGTGTACTCTTTATTTTCAGCATCGGTATTGAGCTGAGACTGATAATTCTGTGCTATATATGACACAGTCATTTCGCGGCGGAAAACCTTTTCCGTTACGCCCTTACCGAGAGCCTGAACAAGATAACCGGAAACCGTGTAGCCGTATTTTTCCGCAGCAGACTTGTACTCGCTTATTGCTTTATCAAGCTCTGACTGCTGTTCATCGGTAATTTTCGGTTCTTCACCGTTATTGGCCTTAACAGCTTCGTTATAATACATATAAGTTGTTTTTATTGATTTAAGAGCTTGTTCATTTACATATTCAAGCCAAGTTACAACTTTATCATCGCTGTTTGTGGTTTTTTGAGAAGAAAGCTTCTTATCAAAATCAACATCAAGATTGTAATCCTTTGGATCAAGACCATATTGCTTATAAGAAGATTGAGTTTGCTTAAGTTTGTTATAAGTTGTTGCAAAATAATAGTTATAAGTTGAAACAGGAATTCTGATCTTATCGCCGGATTCATCAGTGATTGTTGCGGCGGTTAAGCCGGTTGTCCACTGCAGGGTGGAATGCACAAAACCTTTACGAACGGCGCCGGTGCCGACATAAGCAACAAGAATCGCAACAACCAAAACGCACGCTGCAACCTTGCGAATTACAGAAGCGTTGTTTGCCGTGATTGCAGATTTTTTTCCGCTGAGAGCATCCTGCTTTGCTTTTGCTTTATCCAACTTTTTCTTAATTGCATCTTTTTCTTTCTCATCCGTTGCAGAAGTTAACTTACTTCTGAGCTCTTGAATTTCCTTATCGAGCGCAGCATTTTTTTCAGCAATTTTTTTCGCTTTTTGTGCAAGCCTTTCAGCCTTCTTTGCGCTTTTATCGGATTTTGCAGAGCCTGAAATGGAGCCCCCGCTTAAGATGTCTTCATTCAAATCTTTCTTTGCCATTTTTTTCATCCTAACATGTATTTATCACGGCAGACAAACAAATTACAGCCCCCGTGAAATGAATTTATCGTATATCATTTTACACTAAAATGAAAGATAATACAAGCAAAATTTTTACATAATCGGCAAATAAGGCAATTTTTGCCGAATATATTTGCCGATCAGCATATTTTACTGATTATGTGATGATGTAACATCGGTAATGTAGCTTGAGGAAGGTGTTGCGGATTCGGCGTTTTTCATGCCGATTCTTTCCTTGCTGTAATATGATTTAGATGCGGATTCGGAATCATCGTCAATAAGCTCTGTTATATACTGATTTTCTGCATCATACATATATTCCGGGCAATAGGATATGAAAAACATAATATGATAGCCATACTTGCTTTTTACGATGCCCACATCGCCGTACTTTCTGGACGGATCAATTGCCCAATTCTCAAAATCTGAAACCATTTGGCCAAGCTGAGTATCCATAATTCCGCCGCCGTACATATTATTAAGATTAACAGAGGTTGAGGAAGTGTCATCCGAATATTTTTCTGCAAGAGCCGCAAAAGAAAGTTCGGTTTTGTCTCCGTTATTGAACTCATCAAGAATTGAATTTGCCTTTTCGAGTGCAGCAGCCCATTGCTCATCCGTATATGTTTTTTCGGAAGAAGATGATGTGGAAGAAGAGTTTTCACAATCATCCGGGGTAACAAGAATATGTCTTACCGAATAAACATTTGAATCATCGTCTGTTTGAAGAACGGGCTGAGATGTTTTGAGAATTATATAGATAACGCCTGCTTTATCATCTGCATAATAGTTAGTGGAACCGATTGCGGTGCTTTCGCTGAACAGCCAATCGGCCAAATCTTCGCTAAGGTTGCTTTCAATATCTGTTTTAACGCTTGTGGAAGCCATAACGCCTTCAAAAGCTTCTATAGCTTCGCTTTCATCGCTGAAATAGCCTGCCGAGATATACTTTGAGATCAATTCTGCGCTGTATTCGGGAATGAGTGCTTTCATTGAAGCTTCATCAGTTATTTTAGCCATAGTTGCCTTTGCATTTTCAATTGCAGCTTTCTTAGTTTCGTCTGAGCTTGTGTCGTAAGCAGCCTCAAGAATTGAATATGAGCAAGACTTATAATCATCTTCGTGCTCCTTGAAGTACTTATCAAGATCTTCATCAGACGGACGAAGCTTTATCTGAAGTTGATAATAATAAACACTTGAAATATAATTCTGCTCAAGATATTTTCTGAGAGTTTCTAGACCGCAATTATCGCCATATGCATTGGCAATATATTCATTTACGCCCATATTTGCGGCGGAAGCAGCACGTTTGATATTATTGAGCTGATTATCGATCATTTCTTTTTGGCCGTCTGTAAGCGTGATACCGGCATCAAGACCTTTTTGATAATAAACGAGATTCTTTTTTATAAGCTCTGTTGTATTTTCCTTAAAACGATCCTGCCAAGAAACGTCATTACCGTCATCATCGGTAACATATTGTTCCGAAAAATCCTTGGTTAAATCAATATCATAGTAGCCGTTTGCGGCATATTGCGCATACTGCCTAACTATGTTTTGATAATAGAAATTATACATACCGACAGAAACATCGGTGTCGCCGACAGTCATTACAACATTACCCGGATTCATTTTTTCATTACTGTTCGGAACAGTATAATAACGAACACCGAGAATAACAAGAATTGCAATAACAACAACGGCAAGCAATGATGCGAGCACTGCCGTAATGGTTTCTTTTTTTACCATAACGCCCTGAGGCTCATATCCTGCCGGTTCGGGCTGCGTTTTTTTTACGGGTTTTGCCTTTTGCAGCTTAAATTCAACACCGTTTTCGCTGAAAACATCATTTTCCGCAGCAGGTGCACTTGCATCAAACTGCCAATTATCGTTTGTTTCATACTCAACATCGCCGCTTGAAGTGCTTTCGGAAGCTTTGCTTGATTTTTCATTTAAATCAAGAGATTCCGCGCTTTCGTTTTTTGGTGCGTCCATACTGCCGTTTTCGGCATCGGTCGGCGTGATTTTATCTTTATCACTCATAAAAAACTCTCCTGTTCTTTTGTGAAATACACTTAATTATAAACTATTTCATTCTATATTTCAACAACATTTGGTTAATGAGTTATTAAGATATCTTTACAATAAAATATTTATGTTGAAAAGAAAGATAATTTGTAGTATTATGTAGGGTAGACATCTTAAGCGACAGCGCAATTTCAAGCGGCACCGGCCGCATAAATTTAATTCGGAGATTTATTATTTATGGAAGCTGTAAAAAATCGCGACGGCAGCCCTGCATGGCAATGGCTGTTAGCAACGGTGTTTCTGTTTCCTCTTTTGCCCGAATATATAAGCCCATTCGTGTTATTCGCAGGGTTTATTGTTTTTAAGGTGCAATGGAGCAAGGAAGGCAGAAAAGCCAAAGTTGGCACACTCGGAAAAATTTGCATGGCATTTATGAGCCTTGCATTATTAAGCGTTTTGTGGTCTGACACCAAATTAGATTCATTAGGCACGGCAGGCCTTTGGTGGGGAATGTTTTTGGTGCTTGTTATGATTAACAACTTGGCAAACACCAAAGAAAAAATAGATGAAATCTTAAAGGCCGTTTCGGCAAGCGCCGCATTGAACGGCGCAATAGGCACAATTCAAATATGCTCTTATTTGCTGCACAGAGACGGATATATCGGTGCAGGAGGAGTTCTTGTTAACCCAATATACAAAAATCTTGACAAATTTGTTTACACAAAGCTGCCTTTTGAGATAAGAACAAACACATTTGCAGACAGAGCAAGCGGGTTTTTCTCAAATCCGAATTTGATGACATCATATTTAGTGTTTGCCTATCCCCTTTCCATCTACCTTTATCTTAATTCAAAAACAAAAAAGCAGAAGATATTCTATCTTTTCTCAAATCTTTTAATCAGCGCAGGCATAAGCTCCACAATGACGAGAGCAGGCTGTGTTATTGCACTTGCCGGATGGCTGTTTATGTTTATAGTACTGATTAAAAGGCACGGCGGCAGAATGCTGCAAATATTTGTGCCTACTGTTTGCATAATAATACCTTCTTTGCTTACAAGATACGGAATTATATTTGCGCCTAAGCCAAAGCCGAACGGCGCTTCACATTCCGGCGGAGCAGGAGCAGCCGCCGAAACGGCAGCCCAGATTTCGGCAGCAGTTTCGGCAAAGCAATCATCCGCAAACCACTTTAAGATTTGGAGCAGCATAATTGATTATTTAGCAGATAATCTTCGTGAATTTTTCTTCGGACTTGGCTTCGGATGCGAAAGCACGGGAAACATGCTGCTTGAAGAATACGGATTAGACAAACCGCATGCCCACAACTTTATTCTTGAAATTTGGGCAGAGCTTGGGATTATAGGGCTAATTATCTTGCTTGTGCTTATAGGCGCAGCAATTATGAAACTGTTCAAAACCAAAGCGCCTAACGGAAAAAGATATGATTTGATTTTCTATATATTTACAAGCTTTATGATGTTTTTATGCTTTGGCCTTTCAGACTACATTTTTAATTCGCCGAAACAAATTATACTTATTATGATTTCATTGGGGCTTACACAGGCAATAAGCAGTTGCTATGAGCAGAATGAAATTTCAAAAAAGGATTTAGAAAAGCTGAAAAAGCATGATAATGCACACAAAAAAATGCCGCAAACATAAAAAATTAAACTAACAAACAAACCGCCCGCTGAGTGAGCAGATCATTCAGCGGGCGGTTATATTTTTAATAATGCGTAAACAACTTATACAAAGCTGATGTTTTTTGCTTGCTGCCGAGATTTCAAGGCATATAATGCCTGCATAAGCCGCAGGCAAGTGCTTTAAATATCCGTCAAGCAACGGTTTCCTTTTGTTTTTTCTTTTTAGCCATATCAACAACGCACCAAACGGCAAAACCGGCAAAACCTGCAAAGGAAGCTGCCAAGCCTGCATTTCTGTGAAGCGTTGTATATTTCATTTCAACAGTGTGCTTGCCTGCCGAAAGTTCAAATCCGATAAAAGTGTTTCCGATTTCTTTAAAATCACACTTTTCGCCGTCAACATAAAGAGACCAACCCTCTGTGTACGGAAGTGTAAGAAGAACCGCAGAATCGGTTTGTGTTTCATATGTGCCAAACACTTTGTTTCCGCTTACATTAAGCTCGCACTCACTGCCTGATGAAAGAACTGAATATGCCTTTTCAAAAGCCTCCTTATCAAGAGTTGAAACACAGATATTATGCTCTTTATCTGATTTGGTCTTATGAAGAATTTCGATATCGACTTTTTCGCCTTTCTCAAAATCACCTATATAAATTGTATTTATTCTGAATCTTGTGCAAATCGGCTGAACAGTATCGCCGTTTACCTTAAGCTCACAATTTTTCTTATTTAAATCTGAGTGAACGCCGGTTGGATCGCAATAAAAATACATAGGCCCGCTTGCCGTTGCGGTAACGCTGAATTTTTCCTTTTCATCTTTTAAACCTTTATATTCAATTTCCGCATCAGAATAAACATTTTCATTGCTTCCCCTAAGGGAAGAAAGAAACATTTGCTGATTTTCAAAAGGATTTGATGTGTACTCAAGAGCATCAAAGGCATTATCAGAAACATTATATGCAAGCGGAAGCGCATAATCATTTTTATAAACCGTTAAATTTTGCGGAACATTGCTTTGAATTTCATATTCGGAAAGTCCGTATGCCGAATTTTTAAGAATTTGATATTTAATTCCGAGCAAAGAATCAGTCAACAGCATTGGGCTGTTCCAATAAACATCCGTTGGGCCGTTATATTTTTCCGTTTGATTATCTTCTGTTAAGCTTGCAGGATCCGAATAGCCAATTTTTGCCATAAACATATCAACATTGGCGTCGTAAGTTGAGGTATAGCTTTCAACACCGTTATAATTGAAAAGAAATTCTTCACTGTCTGCAACATCTCTACCGAGAAGCTGTATATATGATATATCCTTTTCAATTCTGTAAAATGAAGAATCGCTGTTTTTTATATCCGAAATAACGCTTTCCATTTCGGCAGTGTAGGTTTCATAGTCTTTTTCTTTATCATTATAGCCTTTAAGAGCAACAGTTGCGTTTGCACCAAGCTCCGCAAAAGTTACTGCACAAACAAGCAGCACTGAAACAAGCTTTGCGGCTTTTTTGTTTTTTGCGGCGGAAATTGCAAGCAGCATTGCCGCATAAAACACAACTGCGACAATATAAGCATAAGCCACAAAGCGGCTGCTGAATTTTCCGTTTAAATCAAGGAGAAGGAAAACAGCACCTATAACACCGATCGCCTTTGCAAGCGCTGTTTTATCAAGTTTATCTTTTTGAATATGAGCAACAGCGGCAGAGGCAAGCACTATCATAAGAAAAGCAAAAGTGAACGCCCAACGAAAAGCATAAGAATAGCTGCGAACAAAAGCAGTCCACATAACATCAAGTTCCGTAAAGCAGAAGCTGCAAATCATAAACATAAAGAAAAGCAGGCTGCAAATGCGTTTTTTCAGCTGAATTCGCTTATCAAAGAAAAGATAAATTGCAAGGAGCATAACTATTGCGCCGCAATACATAATCGGTGCCTTTGATGCATTGCTTTTTGCGTAAATATCAAAGCCCTTAAAGCATTCCAAAATGCCGAAATTCATTGTGGTGAAAAGCAACTTCATACCGCCTGCTTTACCGCCGACAAGTGAAAGCAATCCCGGCACAAGCAAAGCACCGCTTGCAAGAACACCCAAAACCATATCGGCCAAAACCTTTACGGCGTCCTTAACCGCATTTCCTATAACAGCTTTAAAGCATCTGTAATCATACTTAAGAACAAGCTCAAAAAGGAAATAGAAGCCCGTCATAAGGCAAACCATATACCCCGAATACCAGTTTGAGAAGATAGCGATAAAAACGGAGAAGAAAAGAAGCGGCTTTTTATCGTTATAAAGCAGTTCATAAACGCCAAGGCATGCAAGCGGCAAAATCACAACGCCGTCAAGCCACATAATATTGCGGCAGTAAACCACATTATATTCCATCAACGCATAGCAACTTGAAATAAGAACTGTGAAAAAAGCATTAACCTTAAATCTTTTTCTTACATAATAAGATGAGGTTAAACCTGCAAACGCAATTTTTATCACTGTCATAAATGTAAAGAAAAGTGATATTTGAGTTTTATCTATAAATCGCAATAGCAGATTCAGAGGGCAGGTTAAATAATAAGCAACCAAGCCGACTGTTGCGCCGCCGAGAGATTTGGAAGCAGAATATTCCAAGTTTGCATTGCCGTGCAGAATATCCCACAAATAGCCGTAATAATCTTTATATTGCAATTTTGCATCCCAAACAAGAATTGAGCGATCTCCAAACGGAGCAACCTTATTCAAACACAATGCAACACATACAATTGCAAGCGGAATAAAAAATCCCAAAAGCAATATAAGCGGAAGTTTTTTATCTTTTTCTCGTTGTTTTATAGGGTTCATTTCAGCATCCTCATTTTTTATTTTTACCGAAGATTTTCCGCAGTTTCATCCAAATGCGATAAACTCGGCTGCTTTTGATTGCCTTAAGTTCGGCAACGAGCAGCTGCTTTTCTGAATTTATTTTGCTTTTTTCCGACTCAAGGCGTTTTATAGTTTCGCCGCGCTCGGATTTTTCTTTATATGTTTGGTGAAGCCGCGAATTGAGCTCGGATTTTTCCTTATAGGATTTATTAAGCTTGTTATTCGTTTGCAATTCCCTTTTGCGCAAATATTCTGCATAATTCGCAAGATTTTCAACACTGCTCATATCAATTTCGCTTTTTTCAAAAAGTCGTTCAAGCACAACATCCCTGCCGAATTCCATGCTGAGATAATTCTTTACGGCTGCATACTGAACATCATTTTGATTTTTGCCGACATTAACGGAAAACAGCGAATTATTTTGAGGTGCGGAATAATGGAGATAAAACTTATCATATGCACACACCGATTTTGTTTTATTGGCAAGCTGCATAAGATGAAGCCAAACATCATCGGCATTTGGGCAAAGAGCAACTATTTTTTCTTTATCAAACGCTCTTGAATCAAGAGAATGAGGCGGATAAAGAGTGCCGGCTCCGCTTGTTAAAAAGATTTGATAAGCCGGGGTAAGCAATTTTTCCGTATATTGCATTATCCAATGATTATAATTTAAAACACTGCCGTTTTGGCGATCTGCAACAACAACATGGCATCGCATACCGGAAACACAATTCGGAAAGCACAGATAAGAATAATAGAGCTTTTCAACCATTTCCGGAGGGTAATGCAAATCATCATCAACGGTTATTATTATATCATCGGGATTTTGCTGCATTATGTAGAAATACTTCTTATGCGAGCGCAAATCAGAAGGACACCAATTTATGCGAACAAGGCCTTTTTCTTTTCTTTCAATCAAATTTTGAGGCAAATCCTGCTCTTTTTGCGGAAATTGGCTTTCTGCCAAATTCAAAACCACCTCATCGGCGGGCATGGTCTGTGCCGCAATATCATCAATAACGCTAAACACATAAGGAATACGTTCAGGATAAGTGGTAAGAGAAACTATAATTTTTCTTGATTTAAGAGCAAGCATTTCATCATAAGAATGATTTTTTATGCTTTCATAAAGCGGAAAAAGGCGTTTATCGGTAAGTTCACTGGGTTTTAGCTGCGCAAGAGGCGAAGCATTAAAGCGTGAATGAATATATTCATAAAACTCTTTAACCTGCAGCATAGTAAAATCCGAAGTGAAATTCAAAAATCCGAAGCAGAAATTTTGCACATCAAAATTACGAACGGATGAAATCAATTCATCTGCATAAGGTAATGCGGCAACACGCTTTTCAGTGCTTTCAACCGCAGTGCGAACATTTAAAACATTTTTACTGTTTTTGCTTACAGTACCGGAATGGCCGACCCGGTAATAGAGCAAAGCGTTATCAAGAAAAGCAATTTTAGAAGCATAAACATTGCAGAGAGCAGAAAAAGTGACATCATCCGAAGTGGTCAAATTTAAAAATTTGATACCGTTATCAAGCAAACTGCGGCGAATCAATTTATTCCACGGCACAACATTAACAAGGCTTAAAATTGAATCCGGATAATCCTTATATGAAACAACAGCATCTGAATTTAATACAACATTCTTGTTATATCCGCTTTTGAATTGCTTAGTTTTAACATCGTCATTAACAAAAGTGTAGCCATGAAATGCAACCAAATCCGCATCGGTTTCACAGGCACGGTTATATGCCTTTTCAATTAAATTCGGCGCTGCTATATCATCACTGTCAAGAAAATAAACATATTTTCCTTTTGAAGCGGCGAGACCGGTATTTCTTGCGGCACCTCCGCCTGCATTTTTTTGTGTGATAATTCTGATGCATGAATTATCGGCCTGAAGTGTTTTTAATATTTCCGGCGAAGAATCTGTTGAGCCATCATCCACGCAAATGATTTCAATATTTTTATATGTTTGAGAAAGTGCACTTTGCACACATTCCTCAAGATATTTTTCGGCATTATAAACAGGAATAACAATTGAAACTAAATCATTCATAAACCGGCAACCTTTCCGCCGCAAAGCACATCTGAGCAAAGCGGCAACACACATATCTATATTATCACATTATAATTTAATAAGCAACAAAAATAAGATGTCTTCTTTCACTAAACAAATAATTAAAGCATTGTTATTTTGAAGCTTCAAGCATTGTTTGGGCAAAAACCGCATAACCCTTTTGAGGATTTTCAACAATCACATGAGTTATTGCGCCGATCAACTTTCCGTTTTGAATAATCGGTGTTCCGCTCATTCCCTGCACAATGCCGCCGGTTTTTGCCAATAAACGGTTATCCGTAATTTTGATTACCATATTTTTTTCACCGTCTGTGTAAAAAATCTTTAATATTTCAGCAGAATAAACCTGCGGACCGTTTTCATCAACCGTTGTTATTATCTGGCAAAAGCCCTTTTGCACTTCTTGCGGCAGGGCAACCTTATATTCGCTGCATTTAGAAAGATCCTGCTTTTCGTTATAATCGCCATATATACCCATATTTTTATTATCTTTCAAAGTTCCGATAACCTTATTTGAAAAATCACAGCAAATTGAGCCGGTTTGCTTAGCAGATGATTTTGAAACAGAAGTAACGGTTGTTTGCACGGCTTGGCCGTTTAAAATAGGAATAAGTTCACCTGTATCCACATCCGTAATAGGATGACCGAGTGCGGCTATTTTTCCGCTTGACGGATTAAAAAAAGTAATTGTGCCTATGCCTGCCGTTGAATCACGCACCCATATCCCCGCCTTATATTTTCCTTCATTCTGAACAAAAATCGGTGTTAAAACAACATTTACAAAGTTGTTTGCGCGCTTTAGCTTAATCTTATAAGGCAAGCCGTTATTATCGTTTAAAATATCCTGCACCTTTTCCGAAGAATAAACCCTTTCGCCGTTTATTGAAACAATAATGTCCCCAACCTCTATACCGGCATTTCGTGCCGGCTTAAACCTTTTACCGTCTGCCTCAATATCTTTAGTGCCTACAACCATAACACCGTCAGCATACAGTTTTATTCCGAAAGAATTTCCGGAAACAAGAACGGTATCCTCTGAAACATTTCTTACAACCTCACTTTTAACCGGGATAACACCTAAAACGGATAGTTCCTTAACCTCAAAGCCGACTGATTGAGCACTTTGATTATCAACGCTTCTGTCATCATCCGAAGTAAGATAAAAAATATCATCAATAACACCCACCGAATCATTTTTTATATAAAACTCATCCGGATAAACAGCGTTTGCATATGCCACTGTGCCCATAATAACGGCAACGGCAAGCGCAACAGCTGCATTTAAAATACGAATAAAATTTTTCATATAATCACCGATTATATTATTGCCGCAAATGCAAAGATTTAAAATTTGCAAAAATATGAAAAAATTAAAAAAACCGCCCGCAAAAATGCGAACGGTTAAAAATAATTTATTAAGTAATCAGATGGAAACTTCCATTGCAACCTGATAGAGATGTTCATCAATATGCTTTTTCATATTAAGCGCTTCAAAAATATCGTAATCAACAACATCGCCCTTTTGGGAAGCAACAACGCGATTGCCGATATTCTTCATAAGAAGCTCTTTAACTGCATAGTTGCCCATACGGGTTGCCATAACGCGATCCTGAACGGTGGGCGAACCGCCGCGCTGAATATGACCGAGAATGCAGGCGCGTGATTCAACACCTGTTTTCTCCTGTATTTCACTGGCAAGCTGAGTTACATCAACACCCACGCCCTCTGCAACAACAATAAGAAAGTGTTTTTTATTTGCAAGCTGGGTGCGCTTCATTCTTTCTATAACATCCTTTTGAATGTCAAACTTAATTTCGGGAATCAAGATTGCGGTTGCACCGACAGCAATACCTGCGTTAAGCGCAAGATAACCCGCACGGCGGCCCATAACCTCAACAACCGTGCAACGATCGTGGGATTCGGTGGTATCTCTTACCTTATCAACGCATTCCATAATGGTGTTAAGGCAGGTGTCATAGCCGATAGTATAATCGCAGCAAGCAATATCGTTATCAATCGTGCCGGGAATACCTACGCAGGGAATTCCTCTTTCCGAAAGATCGCGCGCGCCTCTGAAAGAGCCGTCGCCGCCGATAACAACAACGCCCTCGATACCATGCTTCTTACAGGTGGCAATAGCCTTTTGCATGCCCTCTTCAGTTGCAAATTCTGCGGAACGCGCACTGTAAAGCTTCGTGCCGCCTCTGTGAATAATGTCTGAAACAGAGCGAAGATCAAGTTCAACGAAGTCGCCGTTAATGAGGCCGTTATAACCCCTGATAACACCGAGAACGCGAATACCGTTGACGCAAGCGGTTCTTACAACTGCACGAACTGCCGCGTTCATTCCGGGCGCATCGCCGCCGCTGGTTAAAACAGCAATAGTTTTCATAATAACAGTCCTCCTCAATAATTACATACCAACAAAGTATAAATTACACTGATTACCTTTTAAGTATTATTATATAGGTAACCTTATACATTTTACTCAAAGCGGGTAAAAAAGTCAATACCAATAATCATAATCATTCAATTACAGCCACATTTTCTTGACCGAGCAGGCGCCCAAGCTCGCCTAACATAGTTTTATTCGGCTGAACAAACATTGAGCGCGGCTGAAGCTCATAATGCTTTTTATCAAGATAATAATAGTAAAGCGGCATATCGCCCTCGAATATTGAAGCGATTACGGTTGCTTTTCTTATGCGCTCGTCGTTTTCAGATGAAAAGCGCAGAAAAAGCCCCCTTTTTTTGCTTTTATTTTGCGGAAGAGAAGTTTGATTATATGCTTTTTGCGGCTGCTTGGCAGCCATTTTTCCTTTTGCCGGGCGAGAATTTGAATCAGGCGCAGCATAGATAACATTGGCAAGGATTTTAGGTTCTTTTTCTTCTTCAACGGAAAGTGTGCCGAAAACAGTTATAACACCGGATGGGATTATATAGCGAGAGCAAGCCTGAAGCACCTTTGGAAAAACAACAATTTCAACGGAACCGAGCATATCTTCCACCGTAACAAAAGCCATATTCTGCCCTGCTTTTGTTTGCTTTATTGTTATATTGGTTATAATTCCGCAGAGAGCAACCTCATCACCGTCTTTATAAACCGAAAGAGGGTTATTTTCCGCTTCAAGCAAATCTGCCGTGCGAGCATAGCCAAGCTTTTCTATAAGCTCGTTGTATTTATCAAGAGGATGCCCCGACAGATAAAGCCCCGTCATTTCCTTTTCCATTTTCAGAAGTTCTGAACGGGGAAATTCCGGCACATCCGGCATTTCAAATTCAACTCCGAATGAATCATCTCCGCCAAGATCAAAAAAACCTACCTGCCCATACATGGTTTTGCGCCTTATATCATCAAGATTGCTGACGAGCGGCGGCAGGGCCTGAAGCATTTGGCGGCGATTTGCGCCGAGGGAATCAAGGGCACCGCAACGAATCAGGCTTTCTGCGGCACGGCGATTAAAATGCGCCGTTTGCAGCCTTGCGCAGAAATCATAAAGACTTTTATATTTTCCGTTTTCACGCTCTTTTATAATATCATTTATAAATTCCGAGCCTATATTTTTTATTCCCAGCAAGCCGTAATTAACAACATTTCCGTTTGCCGAAAACCCTTTAACCGAGGTGTTTATATCCGGCAACGCAAGCTTTATTCCGAGCCTTTTGCATTCGGCAGTGTATCGTGCCACCTTATTTGAAGAATCAAGCACAGAGGTTAACAATGCCGCCATAAACTGAGCGGGATAATAGGTTTTTAAATAAGCCGTTCTGTATGCCACCAGAGCGTAACAGGCAGCATGGGATTTATTGAACGCATATTTGGCAAATTCTGACATTTGATCGAAAATTGCATTTGCCGTTTCGGCAGAAATATTATTTTTGCCGCAGCCCTCAACAAATGTTTTGCGTTCGGCCTCCATAACATCTTTTTTCTTTTTACTCATAGCACGGCGAACAACATCCGCACGGCCGTAAGAATAGCCTGCAAGAACACGGAATATTTGCATAACCTGTTCTTGATAAACAACGCATCCGAAAGTATCCTTCAAAATCGGCTCAAGCAATTCTGTGGCATATTTAATTTTTTCCGGATGATGTGAGTTTTCTATAAAAGTATCTATCTGCTTTGCAGGCCCGGGGCGATAAAGCGAGGTAGCAGCTATCAAATGCTCAAGGCATGTAGGTTTTAAATTTGTGAGCATTTGCTTCATTCCGCTTGATTCAAATTGAAAAATTCCTTCTGTTTGCCCACGGGCAAAAAGCTTATACACATTTTGATCATCAATCGGGATTTTATTTATATCAATGCCGGCCTCGGTTGCGGCATCATTTATAACGGTAAGCGTGCGAAGGCCGAGGAAATCCATTTTCAAAAGGCCAAGTTCCTCAAGCGTTGTCATAATATACTGCGTTACAACAAGGCCGTCATTAGTTGCAAGAGGAACATATGAAGACACAGGATCACGTGTGATAACAACACCTGCGGCATGAGTTGAGGTC
>OGLB01000770.1_pt1 | contig 15293 bp, 17 predicted proteins | sample 1572551 | NCBI WGS metagenome assembly OGLB01 (sample SAMEA2582003, study PRJEB24529) | metagenome | biome: Human gut stool | place: China | collected 2011
GTTTAAGGGGGTCAGAGCTCGCCCCGTAGGGGGAGCTGGCGACGGAGTCGCCTGAGGAGGTTCATTTCCTTCGAGCGCAGCGAGGTTGTATGGTTCTAATTCTCTCAATCAAATAACTCTCACTAAGGACTGTCGAAATGCCTGCACATTTTGACAGTCCTTCTTTTATTTCGATATCGACACCCATGAGTTCATAAAACTTATCTATATTCTCTCAAGGCCGGCGTGCCGCTCATATGTGATCGATAGTCAAAAATATAAAAATGTCTGAAATGACTTATAGTCGGTCATGCGGGAGTTAATGGGAATGATTGTGATAACTCAGTATAAAACTGATTCTGTCGAATGTTTTACAAATAACCAAAAGTCTCATGCATATCATAAAGGTTTATCAATAGTTTAAACTTGATTTAACTTTGCGTCCGTGTTAAACTAACCACAGACATGAAGGAAGCCTCAAGGTCATGTCCCTTGGAAAAGCAAAGATGAAAGACAGCAGAGGAAACACGGTCACTCGCGCAAGGTCCTAGTCGGAGCTCCTCCGAGGAAAAATAGAGGCACGCATAATTCTCTATATTTTCTATTAAAGGAGCGATGAAACATGAAAAAGGTTCTCGCAATTGCTGCAGTAGCAGCACTCACAGCTGGCGTATCCGCATACGCTGCAAATCCATTCTCTGATGTAACCCCGAACGACTGGGCTTATCAGGCAGTTGAAGACCTGTCCGAACAGGGCGTCGTTGAAGGTTATCCGGATGGCACCTTCAAGGGCGAAAGAAACATCACCCGTTATGAAATGGCTCAGATCATTGCCCGCATGCTCGCTAAGGAAGATCAGCTGAACGCTGAACAGAGAGCAACCCTGGACAAACTCGCTGGCGAATATGCTGACGAACTCGCAAACCTGGGCGTTCGCGTATCCAACCTCGAAAAGAAAGTTGGCAACCTGTACTGGTCCGGCGATGCTCGTATGCGTTATCAGGACAAAGCAACTGGCGATGACTCCTGGAACGGCCGTATGAGAATCAACGTAAAGGGTCAGGTCAATGACTCCACTTACGTTCAGGGCCGCCTGAACGCAACCATGGACTTCAAAGAAAGTGAAGATGATTCTGATGTACAGTTTGATCAGCTGTTTGCAAACCATGACTTCGGAAGCGTTGCAACCGTTCGTCTCGGCCGTCAGCCGGTAGCATTTGGTGACCAGGGCGGCTGGCTGTATGGTGATACCTTCGGCGCTGATGCTGCTCAGGTAACATTCCATGCAGGACAGAAAGTTGACCTGACCGCTGGTTATGGCCGCTTCAATACCTCTGACTATGATGAAGGCGTTGAAGATCAGGATGCATTCTATGCACGCGGCGCAGCTGACCTGAACGTTGCTAAACTCGGCGTTGACTACATTAAGTTCACAGGTGACAAGAAAGCTGATACAGCTGCCGGCTATGAACTGATGGGCGCAAACCTGACCATTCCGGTTCAGGACTTCCGCGTATTCGGTGAATACTGGAAGAACACCACCTATGACAACGGCAATGATACTGCTTGGAACGCAGGTATCGGCTATGGCAAACTGAACCTGAAGAAACCGGGCTCCTTCGCTATCGATGTAGCTTACAACGATGTTGACGAAGGCATCTACTTTGGCGGCACAGGCCTCCAGACCGATGCTCTGAAGTATCTGACAAAACATGAAGCAACCAACGTAACATTCTGGAATGCAATGGCTGACGTTACCCTCCAGAAGAACGTATTCCTCCATGGTGAATATGCATTCGACGTTAGCGCTGATGACGCTGATATCAATGATAAGGATGCTTGGACCGTATCCCTCAACTACAAGTTCTAATACAGAACCTGGCAGCAGTGAAATTAAAAGAGACTTCCTTCGGGAGGTCTCTTTTTAGTGGGAAATGTTTGCAGAAAGTATAGAAACAGGCTATCGCATTTATAGAAGTTCTTTATAAGCTGCAAAAGAAGAATATAGGTGGACAATCTGACAAAATGTGCCGAAATGTGAATGGAAAATCTGCTGACTTTCGGTCATATGGCGGTAAACGCGAATCATTTGCATAATTTAAAATTAGGAGATTTCACTCAAAAATGGAAGCTTTAAGGGAATGAGAGGATTTGTTTAAACTTGATTTAACTTTTCTCATGTGTTACTCTCAACCTAGACATGAAACAAGTCTTCCGATTCATGTCACTTAAGATCGAAGAAGAAAAACACGCAGAGGAAACACGGTCACTCGAGCCACGTTTTTCATCCAAGCTCTTAGGGAAAAAGGGAGACATTCCACATTTTTCTTTATAAGGAGCGAAGAACATGAAAAAAATTCTCGCACTCGCTGCTGTAGCAGCACTCACCGCTGGCGTATCCGCATACGCTGCAAATCCATTCTCTGATGTAACCCCGAACGACTGGGCTTATCAGGCAGTTGAAGACCTGTCCGAACAGGGCGTCGTTGAAGGTTATCCGGATGGCACCTTCAAGGGCGAAAGAAACATCACCCGTTATGAAATGGCTCAGATCATCGCTCGTATGCTCGCTAAAGAAGATCAGCTGAACGCTGAACAGAGAGCAACCCTCGACAAACTCGCTGGCGAATATGCTGACGAACTCGCAAACCTGGGCGTTCGCGTTGCTAACCTCGAAAAGAAAGTCGGAAACCTTTCCTTCTCCGGCAACGGCCGTATGCGTTACAACCAGAGCTATGGCGACAATGGCAAAGCTGCTGATAAGTGGGATGGCCGTATGCAGGTCAACATCAAGGGCGAGGTCAATGACAGCACCTACGTTCTTGGACGTCTCCGCTACGACATGAACTTCAAGAGCACCAATGAAGATCCGGCTTACCTTGATCAGCTGATTGTTCACCATGATTTCGGCGACAAAGCTTCTGTAAACATCGGCAAGATCGACCTCTTCCTCGGCCAGACCGGTTTACAGTATGATGATGAATTTAAAGGCGCTATCGCTACCATCGGCGGCGAAAAACTCGCTCTCGACCTCGGCTATGGCCGCTTCAATGTCGGTGTTCTCGGAACAGCAACTGAAAGCGATGGAATCAACAACAGAGAAGCAGGCTTCGCTCGTCTGTACGGCGCAGCTGGCAAAGTAGCTTACGATGCTGAATACATCGATGGCCATGATGACGCAGATGCTCGTATCTGGGGCGCTGGTCTGACACTGAATGTTGTTGATGATTTCCGCGTATTCGGTGATTTCTACCAGAACACCAAGTATGATGGAGATCCGGAAACCTGGACCGCAGGCCTTGGCTATGGCTCCGTTGATCTGAAGAAACCAGGCACCTTCCAGCTGGCTGGACAGTATGTCCGCGCTGAAAAGGGCTCCTTCCTTGATGGAACCACCTACAACGTTTCCCCGGCATCCCTCGTCAATGACGGTGCTAAGGTTGCTAAGTACTGGCTCGCAACCGGCGATGTCGTACTCGCTAAGAACATCCGTCTCCATGGCGAATACGCATTCGACGTTAAGACCGATACAGATACCGATTACGACGATCTCGCATCCGTATCCCTCAACTACTCCTTCTAATCAAGGGTATAAGAAAAACGAAAAAGAAGCTCTTCGGGGCTTCTTTTTTTGTTGGGATAGACACTTATTTGTGTATTCATAAATAAATGTCATCATTCTTTGACAAAAACTCCTAAAAGATGTATCGAAATAAATATCGATTGTATTGAATATTTCTATTTCCGGTGATATACTATGAATACAGCCGTAGAAAAACGGAAAGTGACCATCGGACAGTATGAAAGGTTTTATTTCCGCGTATAGAAAGGCTGAAGAAATTTCCTTCTCCGGTTCACCGTCCAATCGTAAAATGACCGGCGGAGCACTTATAGGAAAGGCAGGAATATCCTGCATTTTACCGAAAGGAAGGTAATTTTATGGCAAAAGCAGGCATTCAGCAGCAGTATGGTCTTTTCATCAACGGTGAATTCGTTCCCGCATCTGATGGAGCTGCATTTGACGCACACAACCCGGCTAACGGGGAACATCTCGCATATTTCGCAGAAGCAACCAAGGAAGACGTAGACGCAGCTGTCAAGGCAGCAAGAGCAGCTCTTCCGGAATGGTCCAAGACTTCTCCAATCGAAAGACAGAACATTCTTCTGAAGATCGCTGATATCATCGACGCAAACCTCGATCATCTCGCACTGGTGGAAACACTGGACAACGGCAAGCCGATCCGTGAAACCACAGCAGCAGATATTCCGCTGGGTTCCGATCATTTCCGTTACTTCGCAGGATGCCTGAGAGCTTGGGAAGGTTCTGCCACCATGCTCGACAACAACACTCTGTCCCTGATTCTCCATGAACCAGTCGGCGTTGTTGGTCAGGTCATTCCGTGGAACTTCCCGTTCACCATGGCTTGCTGGAAAATCGCTCCTGCACTGGCAGCAGGCAACACCATCGTTATTAAACCGTCCTCCCATACATCCCTGTCCCTGATGGAACTCGTCCGTCTGATCCAGGGTGTCCTCCCGAAGGGCGTTCTGAACGTTGTCACCGGCAAGGGTTCCAAATCCGGCCAGTGGCTGCTCGATCATCCGGATATCGACAAACTCGCATTCACCGGCTCCACTGAAGTCGGCCGCGGCGTATACCAGGCTGCATGCGACAAGCTGATTCCAGTCACCCTGGAACTCGGCGGCAAATCCGCAAACATCGTATTCGACGACGCTGACCTGAAGCAGGCTGTCGACGGCGCATGCAAAGGCATCCTCTTCAACCAGGGCCAGGTATGCTGCGCAGGCTCCCGCCTCTTCGTTCAGGAAGGCATTTTCGATGAATTCATCAAACATCTGAAAGCAACCTTCGAAGGCGTCAAAGTAGGCGACCCGACCGATCCGACCACCCAGATGGGCGCTCAGATCTACAAAGCACAGCAGGATAAAGTCTTCAGCTACATCAAGATCGGCCTCGAAGAAGGCGCAACCCTCGTAACCGGCGGCGAACGCTACACCGAAAACGGCTGCGACAAAGGCTTCTTCATGAAACCGACTATCCTGATCGCAGGAAACAATGACTGCCGCGTATGCCAGGAAGAAATCTTCGGACCAGTTGTCGTTGTACAGAAATTCAAGACAGCTGACGAAGTCATTGCTCTGGCAAACGACAGCGTATACGGCCTCGGCGGCGCAGTATTCAGCAAGAACATCGACACCGCTCTGAAAGTAGCACGTGCTGTACGCACCGGACGTATGTGGGTCAACACCTACAACGACCTCCCGGCAGGCGCACCATTCGGCGGCTACAAACAGTCCGGCATCGGCAGAGAAACCCACAAGGTTATGCTCGAACACTACAGCCAGACAAAGAATATCCTGATCAACCTCAGAGAAGGCGTCAGCGGTATGTACGACATTAAATAATCCCTGAACATCAGCGGATCAAATAAAAAAGAAGGATCTTTCCAACCGAAGGTCCTTCTTTTTTGCGTGAGTTTAGCAGAGCGAAAGGCCAAGATAGGCCCTTGACCTTGCCCTGAAAGGGAAGGGCGTATGGTAGGGATAGGATTAAGAAAGGTTTCAAACAAATCAGATTAAAAATCTTTTCTTTATTCCTCTTGAGACCTGCCTCGGAGAGGAAGGATGTCACGGAGTGACAGAAAGGAGTGCAGTTCCTTCGAGCGAAGCGAGGATGTATGGTGTTTTTTCGAACGAAGTGAGGTTTAAGGGTGTTAACCTTGCTCCGAAAGGAGAAGGTGGCGCCGAAGGCGACGAATGAGATGTAGTTCCCCGCGATTCCATCGCGGTTGTAAGGTGTTTTCGAGCGCAGCGAGGTTGTATGGTTTTAAACTCGCCTTCCCAGACGGGGAAGGCGTCCGCCCCAATTACTGATGCCGGACGGATAGGGTTGATTATTCATTGATCTTTATAAAAGGTTCCACGAGCGCAGCGAGGTTGTACGGTTTTCTCATTTCCCTCGAACCCCGCTCGGTCGTATTGTTTTCCCTTGTCTCCCGATTTTCTCCCTCCCACAAAAAAGGAGCTGCAGAAATGATTCCACATTTCTGCAGCTCCTTCTATATTGTTCTCCTAAATCCCCTCATCCATACAATACTTCTATTTCATGCTCAGCCTCAGAAATAGTTTGCCCGTCAGAAACCCGTGCTTTTTCAAAGGCAGAGACGCATTCGTCCCTGGATGCAGACGTCATGGTAAACAGCATCGAATCAGTATCAATATTACATAACTCCAATGTATACTGATCCCTTGTGAGATATCCGGAAATCATGTATCTCTCTCCCCTGAACATGAACTCCATCTCAGGATTATAGGCCAAATCATCCATAAATTCTGTAAAAGTCTTTCCGGTCATTTCTTGATTCTCCTATAATATCCAGCTTCCGCCACTCTATTCCTCTTCGCCATCACTTCTCCGGCTTTTTAGCCACATCCCACGGTTCTGCCTCAAGAATCGATCCACTCAATATCCTGTTCTACTTCCAAAATTGTCTTTCCATCAAACAGTGGAGCCTTCAGAAGATGCTGCACGCCTTCATCAATCGTCGCGCCGTCATGATTCCAGAGATCATTGTCATCTGGAGGATTGCATGCATACAGTTCCATATGGACCGTATGATCATTTGGCATATACCCTTGATACCAGTATGTTATGCCCTTGTAGATAAATGCTGTGTCCTGGCAGGTATAAAGGTACTCCACGAAATCCTCGACCGTTCCGCCCTTCATATATTTCCCCCCTTTAAAATACGTATTTTATATTTCCGCTCTAAAAATTGTCTTACCATTATTATATAACAGAACCGGCACCTATACAGGAAATAGGAAGGTGTTCCTCCCCCTCCCTTTCTCTATTTCGAAATTTCATGATACAATATAAGAAAGAGGTTCTGTAAGGGAGGCGGGAGCATGCAGCAAGATACCGGAATCGATCCGGACAGCCTGAGAGTGCTGTCCATGTTATCCGAAAAACAGCGCGACTGCGCTTTGACACTTTATGCGAACCGGGAGAAAAAGAAGTCCCTCGCCTACGTCTTCTGGATCGTTGGCGCCGTCTACTACTTCTACCTCGACCGCCCCGCGCGGAATACCGTCCTCTGGATCCTCTGGTTCGTCATCGTCGGCTTCGTCTGGTGGATCGTCGACCTCTTCCACATCGGCCGCATGGTCGAAGAACGGAACAAAGAAGTCATCGAAGAATGCATGCGTGAAGCCGTCCGCATCTACCCCGACCCCGTAAGCATGAGCCCGGAGAACGTCGTTACCATAGACAACGAAGTCTAAAGGAGAATTACCATGGACTTAACAGAAGAAATCGCAAAAATGAATTTCTATAAAACCTTCGAACCATACATCGACCCATCCGTCACCATGGAACAGCGGATGAAAGGCGACATCAGACTCAGAGAAGGCGCACCCGAAGAAGCCAAACAGGCCCTCGCCAAATGGATCGCCATGAAAATGAAGAGCCGCCTCTTCTAAAGGAGAAACTATGACGAGAGGAAACATCCTGACCGAAGAAGAAATAGCGCGCCTCGCCGCCCTCCCCGAGAAACAAAGGGACTACGCCGTGAAGATTTATGCTGCCCGCGAAAAGAAAAAATCCACCGCCTACATCCTCTGGATCGTCTTCGCCCTCTACTACTTCTACCTCGGCCATCCCGTGAAAAACATCATCTTCTGGCTCCTCTGGAGCTGCCTCATAGGAGAAATCTGGTGGCTCATCGACCTCTTCCGCATCTCCGACATGGTCGACGAGACCAACGAAGAAATCCTCGGAACATGCATCGAAGAAGCCAAAGCCCTCTATCCATAACCCAAAGCAAAGAAAGGACCCGTCATGAGCAAAGAAACCATCAGCGAACAGGGCATAGCCCTCCTGAACGTCCTCACGCCCCGGCAGAAAGAATACGCCCTTACCCTCTACTCAGGAAGAGAAAAGAAGAAATCCACAGCCTACATCCTCTGGATCGTCTTCGCCGTCTATTACTTCTATCTCGGCCATCCTGTGAAGAACATCATCTTCTGGCTGCTATGGACCTGCTTTATCGGAGAAATCTGGTGGATCATCGACCTCTTCCGCATCTCCGGCATGGTAGACAGGAAGAATGAAGAAATCCTCCTCCAGTGCATCGCAGAAGCCCGGCAGCTCTATCCGGAAGTTACAGGAACCATGAAAGTTCAAATCATCAAACCCGACCAAACGCAAGAATAAACAAACGGAGGGAAGAATTGCCTTTGACCTTGCCCTGGAAGGAAAGGTCTAAACGGATACAGCGTTTCCCAGGCTGCAAGCCGGCTGTATGGTTTTTCATGTTTTACTTTTCCCTCGAGCGTAGCTCGGTCGTACGGTTTTAATTTAATTTCCCCCACCAAAAAGGACTGTCGAAATCCTCAATCATTTCGACAGTCCTTTTTCTGTTTTTTGTTTTGTTATTTCGGTTTTTCCCTTTCTATTTTTCTTTTTTTTCTTTCCCTTTCCTACATTCCTTTTTCCTTCAAGTACGCCTTCACCGCGCCGCTGGCGCCGATCCGGTCGCATCCGGCAGCAAGGAAGTCTTCCATTTCCTTCTTCGTATGGATTCCGCCTGCCGCTTTGATCTTCACATTCTTTCCAATGTGCTTTTTGAAAAGCGTAATATCCGAGAGATCCGCGCCTTTTGTCGAGAACCCGGTCGATGTCTTGATATAATCCGCCCCGCCCTTTGTGACGCATTCGCACGCAAGGATCTTCTCCTCTTCCGTCAAAAGGCAGGTCTCGATGATGACCTTCAGCACATGATCCCCGATCGCCTCTTTGACCGCCGCGATTTCGTCCGTGACGTACTCCGCATTCCCGTCTTTCAGCGCGCCGATGTGGAGGACGATGTCGATCTCATCCGCCCCGTCAAGGACCGCCTGCCTGGACTCGAAAACCTTCGCCGCCTTCGACATATTTCCCAGCGGGAACCCTGCGACAGCGCAGATCCGGAGTCCCGGATGACGTTCCCGAATTTCCTTTACAAACGATGACGGCACACAGACAGACGCCGTATGATACATCTCCGCTTCCTCACAGAGCTTCTCGATTTCCCCCTTCGTCGCCGTGGCCGCAAGGAGTGTATGGTCTACATGAGGCAGTATTTCTTCAAATGTCATGATGGCTCCTTATAATATGAAAATAGCATTTGTATGCTGATGAATTCTTTCTTATAGTATACATGAAATGAAATTTCTCTGCTCATGCATAAAAGCAGTCCTTTCCGTGCTATACTGTATAATGCTTCTAGTGAACTCAGAAACAGAAAGGTCTTTAAAATGATTTCTTTTCTAAAGAAACACAGAAAATATATAGCGGCAGCGGCGGCTTTGATGATATTGTCGCTGCCTGCGCTTTACTCTTCCGTCATGCCGACTGTCACTTCCTACCTCTCGCCGGCAGGGGACGCAGCTGTCCCGCGTGAGAAACCGTCCGCACTGAAGCCGGGTGACACGATTGGTATCGTTGCGCCCGGGACGCACGGCGGAATGACGGATTATAACCAGGCCATCCATTTCCTGGAAGAAATGGGATACAAAGTGAAACTGGCCCCCTCGGTTACTGCCGATTACGGCTATCTCGCGGGGAGCGACGAAGAGCGAGCTGCAGATATCAATAACTTCTTCAAAGACGACTCCGTGAAAGCCATCGTCTGCCTCCGGGGCGGCTATGGCTCGGCCCGTCTTCTCTCGCTTCTCGATTATTCCATGATTGAAAAACATCCAAAGCTTTTCGTGGGTTTTTCCGACGTGACAGCGCTCCATGCAGCCCTCGGCGAAAAGAGCCATCTCGTCACCATCCACGGCCCCATGCTCAGCAATTTCGAAGGAGAAAACTTTACACCCTTCACGCTCTACAATTTTGAAAACGGGCTGACGGGAAGTTTGCCCACCGGGGAAATCCGCATGCCGCAGGGTACATCGCTCAAGACTGTCGTGCCCGGGAAAGCTAGCGGTCGCTTGATCGGAGGAAATCTGACCGTTGTCGTCTCTCTTTGCGGAACTCCTTATGAACTGGATGGCAAGGGCGACATTCTTGTTCTCGAAGATACAGGCGAAGACCCGTACCGCATCGACCGCCTGATGCAGCAGCTCTGGCAAAACGGCCTTCTCAAGAGAGTTTCTGCTATCGCATTCGGCGACTTCTACAGCCCAAGTCCCAAAAACGGGGAGTTTTCGACAGATCAAGTTCTCGACTACTATGCAAAACTGTCCGGCAAGCCTGTGATCCGCGGCCTCCCTATCGGGCATGGTGCAAACAATCTCTTCCTTCCGCTAGGCGTCAAAGCAACGATAGATACAAAAGAGGACGGCAGTGCGACACTGTCTATCGATGAGAATTATTTGAAACAATGAAAGTGAGAAATTATGAAACTGAAATTCCCCCTTCGTTACTACAGCTTCACGACAGTTCCCAAGGAATTTACGCCGAAATCCAGCCTTCCTGACGGCGGATCCATAGAACTCGGCGAAATCCTTGCTGACATTTCATCAGCGCCGGCAGAGGTTTCAGCACTGACACCATATCTTTTCGTTCTCTTTGAGACGGAAAACGGCGCGGCTTCCTGGCAGTATTTAGATCTCGCGGGCGAAACAAAAAGAATACATTTCACAAACGAAGAAAGTTACGTCACATGCGAAAAAGTGACATTCGAAAATGGAGCCTACATGTACAGACTGGACGAAGTCTACCTGAAACGATAAAGAAAATGAATATAAAAACTGCGGAGATCATATATTTCTGCAGTTTTTTATTTACATGACTACATTTGTCATTCTATTTTTTATAATAAAGATAGTGATAAGCAAAAATTTCCTATTTTTCACGAGCGCAGCGAGGTTTAAGGGTGTTGACCTTCCCAGACGGGGAAGGCGAGTATTAGCGGCGCTCTGGGAAGGCAAGTGTTGGCGATGCTCTGGAAAGTCAGGACTCAGTACATCGCAGTTTCATTTCCACACAAAAAAGACGTGTCCATTTGCGGTACGTCTTTTTTTGTTTTCTTGTGTTCCCTGTCGTTCTGTTTTCCCCGGTTTTCCTTTACCTATCTATCTGCACGGTTCTCGTCAAATTATCGAGTGTCTCGTGTTTGTCCATGTCGTAGGTTTTGATGACGATTTTGTCTTTGTAGAGGTAGAGGGAGTTGGTCCAGATGGTCTTGCCGTCCCAGGTGGGGTTGTAGACATCGAGGATCTTTCCGTGGTAGTAGTTGATGTCGTTATCAAATGTGGGCTGGGTCGGCGGGGTGTGAGTGTGGCCGGAGACCCAGAGTTTGATCTGCGGGTTCAGAATGAGGATCTGGTCGATCTTGGCGGATGGCTGGGCGAAGCTTCTCGGGCTTCCCACTTTGTCGTTATAAGGGATCAGTGTCCCGGTCAGCGGGGCGTGGAAGAAGATGATGGTTGGTTTCTTCTTGTTGGCGTCGAGTGTCTTCTTGAACCATTCGAGTTCGCCCTTGGACATTTCTGTCGGAAGGTTTCCTGTCACGTCATCGGTCGAGAGGAAGATGAGGAGGTAGCCCATCATTTCCTTCGTGCTGTGCAGGGGGCCGAAGACCTTCTGGTAATTCTCGAGGTGCTGTTTCTTCACGCTTTCGCTGGCGGAGATGACGTCGCCTTTTTTTGTAAAGACATCCCGATAGAAGATTTCATGGTTGCCTGCGGTGAATACCTTCGGCTTGTTCAGGTTGTCGGTGAAGGCTTTGACGGTGTTCATCTCGTCCATGGTGCCGGTAAGGGCGACCATATCGCCCGGGAATGCGACGAGGTCTACGTCGTCCCAGCCGTTGATTTCCTGAAGGCACTTCTGCTTGTTGTCGATTTTATACTGGCGGAGTTCCGGATCGTCCGTGCCTGTCTTTGTCGGGTAGTGGAGGTCGGAGATGACGACGATTCTCTCATAGTCTCGTCCGTCCGGTGCACTGCTTGCGACTTTGCCGCTCGTGGCAGAGCCAGAGCAGCCGGAAATGGTCATGGCAAGGGCTGCGGCCGCCAGAAAGAGTCCTATTTTCTTATTCAATTTCACCCCTTCTTTCATAATTTTCTACGTCCTATATTTACCTCCATTATACAATTTAAGCTATGATTTAAGAAGACAGGCGCATGCCCGCCCCTCTGTTTTATGATTTTATGCCCTGCCCGAAGTGCCTCAAAATTTTTTATGGTGCGGCTTAATCTGTAAGAAATCGGAAAAATTTTAAAAAATCACTTGCGCGTTTCCGGATTTCCTGTATAATACAGACAACATATTTCCAAAGAAAAAGGTATTGACGGAAAAAAGTAGGACTACGGAGCCTCTCAGAGAGCCGGTGGATGGTGAAAACCGGCAGGTGAAGCAGTGTGAAGTTCTTTCCCGAACCGCAGAGCTGAAATTTCAGTAGGTTTTGCCGGAAGCCCCCGTTAGCTGGTGTTCAAGTTGATCCGTATGTGCAGGGTGGTCCCTCGAAATTTTCGAGCCTTGGTACCGCTCTTTTTTTATTTATACGGGTAAGCAGGGTGGTACCGCGATCTCATCGTCCCTATTAGGGGCGATATTTTTTTTGGAAATTTTAATTCAAGGAGGCCCGCTATGGAAAACTCACTCATTCAAATCCTCATCATCTGCGCCTACATTGGCGTGCTCTTCCTGATCAGTGCGTACGTGAAGTACCGTTCTTCCGGTTCGGTCGAAAACTACGTGCTCGCGGGAAGAAAGCTGACGACTCCGCTCGTCATGGTTTCCGTGGTCGGCCTGGCTGTCGGCGGCGCGTCTACAATCGGCGTGGCTGAGCAGGCGTACACGAAGGGCCTCTCGGCCGGCTGGTACACCGCTGCCTGGGGCATCGGCGCCATTGTCATGGGCCTCACGGTCGCTAAAAGGTACCGCCGTATGAACATCACGACCGTGCCGGAACTCTTGGAAAGATACTATGGAAGAAACAGCATGATCGCAGGGATTGCCTGCCAGATCCTCGTCCAACTCGTCATCATGAGCCTCCAGTTCGTCGCTGGCGGCGCCATCCTCTCGGCTCTCCTTCCTGATTTCTTCACGCCTCTTACCGGCATGCTGATAAGCGCCGTCGTCTTCATCGGCATCACCCTGATCGGCGGCATGTGGTCCGCCAGCCAGTCGAACCTCCTGAACGTCACCCTCCAGTACATCGGCATCACCGTCGCTTCCTGGATCATCGTCCAGCTGGCCGGCGGCATGACGAACGTCGCCCTTCACATGCCCTCCATCCACTCCCTCGACTTCATCAGCGGCGTGGGCGGAATGACTATCACCACCTGGATCGTCGTCCTCATTACCGTGAACCTCTCCCTCCAGGCCATCATCCAGATTTCCCTCGGTGCCAAAGACGTCCGCACCGCACAGAAAGGCTTCATCATCGGCGGCCTCATTATGCTCCCCGTCGGCTTCCTCTCCGCGCTCCTGGGCGTCATCGCCGCTGAAATGTACCCGGATATCAACGCAGCCACCGCCCTTCCGCGCCTCATCATGACGCTCAATCCATGGATCGCAGGCATCACCCTCGCCTCCCTCTGGGCCGCCGACGTCAGCACCGCATGCAACCTGCTCCTCTCCGCCGCCACCCTCTACTCCCACGACATCCATAAACGCTTCGTCGATCCATCCATGACGGAAAGGAAATACATGAAAATCACCCGCCTCTCCGTCCTCGCCCTGGGTCTTCTGACCCTCGGCTTCGCCCTCACCATCAGCGGCATCATCTCCACCCTCATGGCCGGCCTCTCCCTCATGACCGCCTTCGCCGTCATCGTCCTCATGACCATGTACGCCCCGCGGCTTTGCTCCAGAAGCGCCGCCCTCTACACCCTCCTCGCCTCCATCGCCGTCCTCGTCCTCTGGATGCTCGTCCCCGCCGTCCGCATCCTCCCCCACGTCATCTACGCCGAATGGATTGTCTGCGCCCTCACCTTCGGAGGAGTCAGCCTCATAGAAAGAAAACCCATCCGCGACTACGAAACACCAGTAGAAATACCGGCCGCTGCGGAAGAAGCATAAAGAAATCCAAAAGGACCGTGCCAAGTATAATCACAAGGCATGGTCCTTTTTTCGTAATATATGCACACGCTTACTCAGAATCTCCTGCTAATCGTCGTGGAGTAGGTGAAGCCTTCTTTCTTGCCGGTCCATCCTCTGACGCGGAGGTCCAGGCCCCATGGATCTTCTTCGGTGACCTTGGTCTGCCAGCCGAGTTCGAGGAAAGCGCTCGAGCCTTTCAGGCTGGAGGACGGGGTGCTGTAGTCGCCGTGCCATGCTTTGGCTTTGCCTGCGAATTCGTAGTCCCAGGCGATGCCTGCGTAGTAGGATTTGCTTCCATTTTTATTCTTTGTCCAGCGAAGGCCGAGTCTGGTGCGGAAGGAGTCTACGCTGTCCAGTTCATATGTGGTATTGCCAAGGTCATTCTTGATCAGGATGGTATCGCTGCCCAGGCGGGCCCAGTACAGTTTGCCATAGAGGTCGTATTCGTTCGTATCGCGGACGTATGTCTTTCCAAGGCCGAGGTGCGCTGCGATGTAGTTGGAATCGGTGTCGTACCTGATGTGATTGCCGGAAACGGTGCCGTGGAGATCGCCGTCGAAGTGACCGGTGCGGATTATGCCTTCGTAATGGAAGCCGTCGTCTTTATCCCGGCGGATGAGGATGCCGCCGCCGATATAGCGCTGGTCTCCGTCGGAGCGGGCGTCTTCATAGTGGACGGTGTAGTTTCCATCCCCGTATTCAAAGAACGGCATGATGGTATCGATATAATCCTCATGATATGACCGTTTCACGAAGCCCACTTCGCCGTTGAATCCGTTCGAATCGACTTCAGAACCTGTATCATAGCGCAGGTTGTGGCCGCCGAGGACGACGTAAGGGATGAATTCCGCCTTGATGGAGTGGTCTTCGATCCAGCCTGCCTCGTGCGCAGCACGGGCGCTTTCGAAGCCTTCATTGACCGCCAGATCGCTGCCTTCGCTGATAAGCGTCGTGCCGGATTCCCTTTCGTCCGGTATGACTTTCGTCTCCGGGTCCGTGGTGATCGGACTGTCGCCCGGGACATAGAGGACGATGGTATTCGCATCCTGCTTCTTGATTCCAACGGTCCTCTGCAGAAGGTTGACGTCCGTCACCTGGTCCTTGCCGTCCATCATGCCGTAAGTCGTTTTTTCCGTCAGGATCGGACTTTCCGTCGTATGGATCAGGTTGATGACCTCACCGGGGTTAAGCTGAGTCGGGGACGCGGACAAAAAGTTGGACCAATTGACAGAGGTGTCAGGAGGTCAATTTA
>OGLB01000771.1_pt1 | contig 15276 bp, 11 predicted proteins | sample 1572551 | NCBI WGS metagenome assembly OGLB01 (sample SAMEA2582003, study PRJEB24529) | metagenome | biome: Human gut stool | place: China | collected 2011
AAACTTCTGATCCTCGCGGCCATGATGTAAGCGACCGCGACGGTGGTCACCCTCCAGCCGCAGATCAGCGACTCGCGCCAGCAGGCAGCGGCTCTGCAGGCAGACGTCGCCAGCGCGCAGCAGGCCAATCTGGCTCTGGAGCAGGACATCGCCAACGTCGGGACGGATGAGGCCGTGATGAAGATCGCGCGGGAACGCCTGAATCTCGTCGAAGACGGCGAAATGATTTTTATCGACAGCGACAAATAAACGGAGGGCAATACGGCGTATATGGAGTTCACGGTCGGCGCATTACTCGAGGGCAAGGTCAAGTCCATCACAAAATTCGGCGCATTCATCACCCTGCCGGAAAACCGCACGGGCATGGTGCACATTTCGGAGGTCGCCAATACATATGTCAGCGACATCCACGATCATCTGACGGAGGGGCAGGACGTCAAGGTCAAGGTCATCGGCATTGACCAGTCGCCCATCGGGCGCACCCCGCGCTCCAACCCGGCCACCTATACCGGCGTGTTCAACGATATCCGCGCCGTCTTTGCCGAGACCCAGGATGCAAAGATGCGCGGCTACGGCCCGGGAAGGTTCAGTTTCAATGTCAAGGGCGGCCGCTGTGAGGCCTGCGAAGGCAATGGCATCCTGCAGATCGAGATGCACTTCCTGCCGGATGTTTATGTTCCCTGTGAGGTATGCAAGGGCGCGCGCTATAACCGCGAGACGCTGGAAGTAAAGTATAAGGAAAAGACCATCTCCGACGTGCTGAATATGACCGTGGAGGAGGCGGTGGTGTTCTTTGCCAACCAGCCCAAGATCGCCCGCAAGCTGCAGACCCTTCTGGATGTGGGTCTTGGCTATGTGACCCTTGGCCAGAGCGCCACCACCCTGTCCGGCGGCGAAGCCCAGCGTGTCAAGCTGGCCAATGAGCTGGCCCGCCGCAGCACCGGCAAGACGGTGTATATCCTCGATGAGCCCACCACCGGCCTGCACATTGCGGACGTGCATCGCCTGATCGAGGTGCTGCAGAAGCTGGTGGATGCGGGCAACACGGTCATTGTCATTGAGCACAACCTGGATCTCATCAAGTGTGCCGACCACATCATTGACCTTGGCCCTGAAGGCGGCAGCGCCGGCGGCTTGGTGATTGCCGAGGGTACGCCCGAGCAGGTGGCCGAGGTGCCCGGCAGCTTTACCGGCCAGTACCTCAAGCCCCTGCTGGAAAAGGACGCGAAACTCCGCGCAGAGGGCAAATAGAGCAGGATAAAACAGAGCCGCAGTCTCCCAAAAGACTGCGGCTCTGTTGTTTGCAAAAGTTCCAGATATAACAAAAAGTTCTTCAGTCTCTCGACTGAAGAGCTCTGGTCCAGCAAGACTGGACAAATCCGAACTTTTTTCCTCCGCCGAATCAGCGGTCAAAGTGTCCTCAAAACGGACGGTTTGGGTGCCATCCTTGTAGTTGAACGTAATCAGCATCCGGTCATCGTACAGGAAAATGGCATTTACAAAGATTTCAATCAGTGCTTTCCGCTGTTTTTTCTGCGAAATATCGAACTTTCTAAATTTCATCAGCCAGAATCGGATGAAATCCTCATTGAAGCTGGGCTTCTTCAATTTTTCATCTGCAATTTTTGCAGTCAGCTCATCTTTCTGGTTCTCCAGTGCTTCCAGATGCTCTTTCGTTGTCCGGGTGTACAAGCCGTCCTCGATAGCCTTCATCAGGTTGTCCAGCTTTTTGTCGACCTCTCGCAGTTGCTTTTCCAGCAGCGGGATTGTGGTATTCTCCTGATTCTGGACATCCATGATCAATTGAACGATCTTGTCGATCACCGCATCGTCCTGAATCAGCTTCATGGTTTCCCGGACGACCAGATCTTCCAGCCAGTCCTTCTGCACGGTCTTTTTGTTGCAGCCCTTGCGCCGCTTGACGTTGGCGCATTTATAATAATAGTAGGTGCGTCCGGTGGCGCTGGTTCCGCTTTCGCCGAACATCAGTGCACCGCACTTACCGCAGAACAGCTTGGTGGTCAGCAGATATTCCTCGTCTGCCTTGCCACAGGCAGGGGCACGCTTGTTCTTATCCAGACGCTTCTGCACCCGGTCAAACAGGTCTTTCGGAACAATAACCGGAATTGCATCCGGCACAACGATATCCCGGAAAGACAGTTCGCCAATGTACCGGCGGTTCTTCAGCATGGTGTTCACGCTACTGTGGGTCATTTTGCCGCCCAACATATTGCGGACACCCTTGTCGTTGAGGAAGTTTACGATCTCCACCATTTTATCGCCGTTGTCATACCGCTGAAAGGCTTCCAGCACCAGCGGAGCAGTCAGCGGGTCAAGATGATAAAACTTGTCCTCGTCGATTTTATAGCCAATGGTTCCCGTACCGCCAGTGCACTTACCCTTCAAAGCGTTCTCGGTCTGACCACGAATCACCTTTTCGGACAACTCTGCCGAATAGTATTCTGCCATGCCTTCCAGCAGCGTTTCCACCAGAATGCCCTGTGAGCCCTCGGCAATGGGTTCCATAACGGAGATCAGGTGGACACCGTTCTTTTTCAGGATCATCTTGTAATTTGCGCTATCAAAACGATTCCGGGCAAAGCGGTCAAATTTCCAGACGAGAACAACATCAAACAGCTTCTTGCCGCTGTCTTTGATCATCTGCTGGAACTCCGGGCGATTGTCCGTTTTTGCAGAGAATGCACGGTCAATGTAGTGTTTGATGACCGTGATACCGTTCTTTTCCGCATAGGCCGTGCATTCCCGAATCTGCCCCTCGATAGATTCTTCACGCTGGTTATCGCTGGAATAGCGGGCGTAGATTACGGCGGTCATATTTCACATCTCCTGTTGTCTATTTTTCGATATAATGTTGGAATGTAGAATACGGAAATAGTGATGGCTCATCCTTTTTCGATTTGTGTTTCGGATTTCCAAATGGTGCAATCTGTTCGCGCCCAAGTAAAATTCTATATCCGCTATCTTCTTTGATTGAAGGAAAGAAGTTTTTCTGTTGAACCAATTCTCCGTTACCTAACATTCTATCAACCAAATCGACTTGCATTCTAAGTACGCATGACACATTCCGGCTTAAGTCGCCATCTCTGGACAACTTTTTTACTATCCAACCGTGTTGCGCACATGGTCTCAAAATCACTGACGGAAGAGCTTTTCTTAAATCTATCGTCATCGTTTCCGTTCCCGCATACACACCTCTAAAACACTCTCCTTGTGTGTCCGCAACATATAAGATAAGATATGCATATGAAATATTTGAGCACTTGTCTCGTTCATATTGCAATTGTGCCTCGTTATTCCTTAGCTTTATACTTTGCTTCTGCTTTTCCCAGTTTTCTCTTTTCCGTTCGTTTCTGCTCTTTATTCCGGTTATTCTAACTTGTCGCGCATGTTCAAGTTTTTTCTCCTTTTCATCGGAATTTTCAATTTTAATTAGATTTTTATATGCATTGCACTTTTCAAATTCAGGATCAGTTTCATCTTCATAATCCGGTTCATCTGGCAACTGTACTTTTTTTACCGCATCAAGTTCCAAACAAGCTGGTTTCGGACATTTTTTGTTTAAAAAAGGCTTTCTTTTTTGATAGTAATAATTATAATAATCTGTTTTCTTACTTTGGTCTTTTTCCCGTTCTTTCTTTAATTCATATAAAGAGAACCATAATGCAGTCCAGTGGTTATCAACAAAGTCATGGCAGTATGTTCTTACACCGTAGTGTTGTAGCATTGCCTCAACTACAATTTTCTTATAATTAGCTCGTTCCTCAAGATCATCTCCGAAGTGGAGTGTTCCTTGCATTAGGGTATCACTTAGAATATTTTTCACATATAAATTGACTTCTTTTTCTCGTCTTTTTCTTTCCTCTCTATCAGGATTTCCATGTAAAATACTCGGTATCAATTTAGGATGTAGTTCTGTTTGCCCTCTATACAGAACGGTACCATACGCTGCATTATTGTGTTTTACACACCCAACAATTGCATTTAATCCTTGCATTGTAAACACATCATACACTGGAACTATACCATTCCATCTTCCCAAAAATCTTGTTCCATCTATTGATAAATTTTCAGGTCTATACATTTTGCATTTTCCTCTCAGTTTGCCATCTGATAGTTTTTCGCATATTTATAAATTTGCCGTGCACAGTCGAGGCTCATTTTGCTGGAATCGTTGTGTTTGAGCCATGCATTCACATTGCCCGGATTCAGCTTCAAGTCTGTGTAAAGGCGATAATTCGTCAGTTTCTTTTTTTGCTGAAGTTCCAATACCCGACGATGGATCAACTCTTTTGTGTCATTGTCTGCAAGGGCGGCATCCCGCACCGAGCAATAGCTGCGCCAGACTTTCCGATAGCCTTCCGGCAGTTCTGATGATTGCTTTTCAAGAAGCACCAGCATTTGCTCCAGCGAATAGAGATTAGAAAGTTGCTCATATTCCGCAGCAATCGTGCTGTTTGCGGTGTAGCGGAGCAGCAAATCCACTTTATCAAAGGCCAGCGCATAGAGAAACAGCGGTTCTTTCAGGCGGGGATTCTCGCTCAGACAATCTGCCAGCTTATGAATACTAGCCGTCTGCACCCCGGAAAGCTCTGCCACATACTGCTTCAAGAAACCCTCAAATGTCAGCTTTCGCATGGTCTCCACCTCTCCACATACTCCTGATAACGGATATAAAAATCCCGATACCGCCAGTCGTTCAAGATGCTGGCTCTCAACTCATCCTCATCCGTTGCAAGGTGTTCCAGCAAATCCCAATCCAACGAATTCCGCACAGCCTCGCTCTCTACGTCTGCCTTGTCGGTGTCCCGGAAAGAGCACAGCTTTGCAATCACCAAGTCCTCCAGACTGGGTGTATAGAACTGCACCTTTGTACCACCAAAGGGTAGCGGCTGAAGCCGGTCTTGGAAGTTATACGGGAAATTGTCGATGTAAGCTTCCACATTGGTGTTGATGTCGTACTTGCCGAGCAAGCTATACAGTTCTTTCGGAACACTCAAGGCATCAATGTCATGAGTAGCGCGGGTCAGTTTGCCCAGCAAAATAAACGCACTGCCGCCTACGATCACCATCTGATAGCGGTCGTTATTGTCGATCATCAGATCTGCGTCTTCGTCCAGACGTTCCAGACGCTTGCGGAGGTCATCTAAGATCATCTTTCCCATAAAACAGCCTTTCTTATTTTCAATAATAGTATTTTCTAAAATCATTTTACAGAAAAGGAATCCGATTGTCAAGCACAAATCAACGACATTTCATACAATTCATACTACCATGTTGTCAGTCCACATCTCACACTGGCTAATGACCGTGCTGATTGCCGTATCATAATCTTCCGGTGGATACTTATATTTTTTCAGCAAGTGCTTCACCATCTTACGCATACTCGCACGGGCAGTTTCTTTTTTCTGCCAGTCTATCGTCCGATTTTTGCGCAGCATTTCCGTAAGTTCTCTGGTCAAGTCAATCAATTCATTATTTTGATAGAAGTCCTTTATATTTTCCGGCTTTGTCAGAGCATCGTAAAAAGCCAGTTCTTCCTGCGTCAAGCCCAGCTTTTTACCGTTGTTATACAGTTCTGTAATCTCCTGTGCCGTTTTCAGAAGTTCCTTGATGACCTCCTCGTTTGTAATCAAGCCATTGTAGTAAGAGTTCATCAACTGTGTAATCTTTTCTGAAAACTTCTGAGACTGCACAACATTTGTCCGTTTATACAGTGAAACCTGCTCTGCCATAAGTTTTTTCAAAATTTCTACGGCAATGTTCTTTTCTTTCATTTTTGAAATTTCATCCAACACCGCCGGGTCAAACAGGCTGATATTTTCATCTGCCTTCTTACTGTCAAACAAACTGATAACACCTTGACTCTGGATACTTGCTTTCAGCAGTTCATTGATTTGAGCATTGATTTCTTTCAAAGAAAGTGTCTTGCCGCCACTCCCACCATAGGTGATCTTCACCACCGTAGAACGGACTGCTTCCATATAGGCCGCTTCATGTCGCTCCCGCTCCGTGGTCATGCTGGAACACAGCGAATGCGACTGTTTCAGCAACAGAGCTTCTCGCAGGAACAGATCTTTGCGCTTGGGTGCTTTTGCGTCCAGAACAAAGTTTACGCCGCCAGTGACCAGCTTTGCCATCATCAACGGAGAACCGCCAATAAATCCGCTGAAATCAAAGCTGTGCAACAAATCTTTGCACACCTGAAGCTTTTCCTGAAACTTTGGATAAGCAACTTTGGCAATGTCCATATCGCCATATCGGGACTGGTCACGCTTGGTATACTCCTTCATAGCGGCTTTGAGGGCAGACGCAATGCCAACGTAATCTACAATCAAGCCGCCCTCTTTGTCCTTAAACACGCGGTTGACACGCGCGATGGCCTGCATCAGATTGTATCCGTGCATTGGCTTGTAAACATACATCGTGGCCAGTGAAGGCACATCAAAACCTGTCAGCCACATATCCACAACAATGGCAATCTTCATCGGGTCATCGTTGTCTTTGAATTTCCGGGCAAGTTCTTCTTTGTGAGATTTTGTGCCGATGATTTCTTTCCAATCCTCCGGGTCATTGTTGCCACCAGTCATAACTACGCCGATTTTTTCGTTCCATGTCGGGCGCAGCTCCAGAAGTTTTCGATAAATCTTCATCGCAATCGGGCGCGAATACGCCACGATCATCGCCTTGCCCGTCAAAAGATTAGCGCGGTACTTTTCGTAATGGGTGACAATATCTTCACACAGCGATTGAATGGTAGAATCTGCTCCCAACACACTTTCCATCTGTCCCAGCATCTTTTTGCTTTTTTCAATCGTTGCAGCGTCCGATTGCTGTTCCAGCGCATCGTAGGTCGCATCAATCAAGGCCAGTGTATTCTGGTCAAGGTGAAGTTTGATAACACGGCTCTCATAGTAAACTGGACGCGTTGCTCCATCTTCCACAGCCTGCGTCATATCGTAAATATCGATATAATCACCAAAAACTTCACGCGTATTTCTATCTTTTGCCGAAATAGGTGTTCCTGTAAAGCCTATGTAAGTTGCATTCGGCAGGGCATCATGAATGATACGGGCATTGCCAATGACCGTATGTGCTTCTTTTTCACCCTGTTCATTTTCTTTAATGACTATTTTTTCATCAAAACCATACTGTCCGCGGTGGGCTTCATCAGCCATCACCACAATATTCCGCCGTTCGGAGAGCGGCTTCTCGCCACGCTCGAACTTGAACATCGTGGTGAAGATGATGCCGTTTGCTTCTCGGCCATCCAGCAGCTTGCTTAGATTATCCTTGCTGGTTGCCTGTATCGGTGTCTGGCGCAAAAATGGTGCGCACTTGGCGAACTGCGTGTAAAGTTGATCGTCGAGGTCAATGCGATCAGTCATCACAACGATGGTGGGGCTATCCAAAGCTTCTTGCAGCAAATGGGCATAGAATACCATCGACAGTGATTTTCCGCTGCCCTGCGTATGCCAGAACACACCACCCTTGCCATCCGTTTTAGTGGCAATCTTGGCCTTTTCGATAGCTTTTCGCACTGCAAAATACTGGTGGTACCCAGCCAAAATTTTAATCGGCTTCTGCCCATCACCGGAAAACAGGATGAAATTTTTCAGAATATCCAGCAACCGTGCTTTCTGGAACATCCCCTCATAGAAGGTATCAAACTGCGCATACGCGGTGTTTTCATAATCACCGTCTTTTGTTTTCCATTCCATAAAACGGTCAAGTCCAGAAGTAATTGTTCCCGCCTTATTCGTCGAAAGGTCGCTGATTACGCAGACAGCATTATAGTAGAACATTGAAGGAATATCCTTCATATAGTTTCGAATCTGGTTGTATGCGTTTTCTGCACCCACTTCGTCCTTGGAAGGACTCTTCAGCTCCATCAAAACCAGCGGCAGGCCATTGATAAACAGAATAATATCTGGGCGGCGGTTGTTTCCGTTTTCCACAAAGGTATATTGGTTTACCACATAGAAATCATTTTTGTCTGCATCTGCATAATCAATCAGCTTTACTACCGAAGACCGTTCTTCACCCTTGACTGCGTATTTGACCGTAATACCGTTTTGCAGATAGTCCATAAAAATAATATTCTTCTGCAACAGGCTTCCCGCATCAAAATCATTCAGTTTCAGGATGGCTTCATCAATTGCCACAGCCGGAAGGCTGCGATTCAGCCGCACCAGACAATCCCGCAAAACATCGTCCAGCAGAGGGCGGTTGTAATCTGTTCGGTTCATATCAGGAGCATAAATGTGGGTGTAACCCATATTTTCAAATAGCTCTATGACCGCTTGTTCAAAGGTATCTTCGGTAAATGAAAGCATGATTTTTCTCCTCAACTATTATCCGAAGTTGCTGTATTCGATTCTTGCTCAATGGCATTCACAATCTTTGTAACGATAGAATGCGCCGCTCTTTTTGCCACCGCGCGTCCCATCGGCGTACCATTATCCAATGTATCCGTTAGTGCCAATCGAACTTTACTGAGTCCAATTTCCTTACGATACCAATCCGGCATCAAATTCTTTTGAATTGCAACGTAACAATCATCAAAAATTTCTGGATGCACAGCATTATGCAATGCTTCTCGAATAATCTCGTCCACTTTATCGTCTGAAACATCTAAATTGCGCACTTCTTTAATACTTGTTATCGGAACTTCTGTTTTCACAAACCGATCAACCATAGGCTTTTGCGTGTTCGCATAATTGCTTTTAATATATGCCATCTGGTGCTCAAGTTCCGGGAACAGCGTTCCTTCGTTGATATTGTAAAAACTCAGTTCCTCTAAAATCGCGTCTTTTCTTCCCGCTGGTATTCTAAAACTTTGTAGTTCAAACTCGTCTTGAACATCGCTATATGCCCGTTTAACAATGCTCTGTCCGATTTTTTCTTTAAGCTGAACATTATATTTTCCGCAGATTAAAAAAGAACCGCTTTGCCGCACCAATCTTTCATTATTCAAATTGGAAATCACAAAATAATTTCTTTGAATAATCGAAAGCAAGCTTTTATACTCACTTACCCTGCACTCTTCTACTTCTTTATCTGTATAAATTCCATACTTATTCAAATCCGAAAGCAGCTTTTCTAATGTATAATCGCCCGAAATCTCATGGCTCGCTAAATATGCCAGCACTTTAATCTCTATGTCGCTATAACTTTTTCCGTAGTCGCGCTTGTAATAGATTTTCCCATCGGTCGGCGGCAATAATGCAGTTTTACCGTCAGTTATCTTTTTCTCTTGATTGTTTTGGCAGGCAAAATACAGTGCCACCAGCGGATTCTCCGTCACATCCAATAGTCTTGTTGGCAACCCATAGTGTTGCAATTTTGCGAGCTTTTCAAAATCTGTTGTCAACTTTCTGAAGTCGTCAGGATTCCGTGTGTAAGCTGCGTTTATCAATTCTGCTTCATGTGGCAGCATCCCACCACGGAACACTCCCGGCATGACATTCCATTCGTTGCTGGCCTGTCCACGGAAGAAATAGTGTTTTGTGCTTACTTCTGCGCCTTCTTCTTTCTTTATTGTTTCCTTTATATCAGAAATGTAGGTTAGGTAGCTATTAAGGTTTGTAACAACGCATTCCTTCGGATTTCTTGTCTTAGCATTATCAAAATCTTCCATATTATCCCTTCATTTCTTTTATAAACGATAATTTAGCAGCTTAGAGTCGGATGGCAGAGACATCAATCTCGCCGGACATCAACTTGGGCAGTAGCGAGTTGCGAATCGCTTCTAATCGGCAGTTTTCTTCATAATTGGTGCGGATTAACTCATCTATCGGATGTGCGACAGCCTCAAACTGGTCTATTTTGGTCACGAGAGGAACATCAATCGGTATGGCATTGAGTGCATCCCTATTGATAGAGCCAAAGACCGTACCCTCGCCATTGAAAACATTGAGCTGAGACCTGAGCGCAAACATCGTATAGAGGACAAACGAACTGTGACCCGTTTTACTATGAATAGCACCTAAGCCGCGTCCAATGCAGCATCTCTCATACGCCATATTGAGATCACCCACGGGAGCGCGGACGCTGAGAAGGACATCACCAGCCACAGCCATGCGTTTAGGTTCGGTGGTAAAAAGACGCCGTTTGGGAAACCGAAATCCAAATTCAGCTCGTCCCTGATAGAAAACCTCGCCAACACCATCTTCGTTGTAGCTGCTGCCACTCGGAGACTGCCCCATTGTGATAACTGCAATGTCACTGAGAGTTCCAGAGGTAACATCGTTGTTGGAACTGTTGAGGAACATTTCAGCATACAATGCCATCGCTTGCTGCTGTAAATTATCGTTTATCTTTTGATTGACTTCAATTTTACTATCGATTGCAGATAAAATTCCAGAAATCCTTTTCTGCTGTTCCAGTTCCGGAAAAGTCACTACAACTTCTCCAAGTAACTTGGTATTGATTGAAGGCATTGTTGCTCCAACGGCTATATTTCGGACAAATTGCTTTGTTTCCTCTAAGCAAAAGTAGTAGTAAAGATACTCGGAATCAATTTCACTAGTTGGGCGTACTCGAAGGCATCTTCCAGAAAACATCCATCCATCGTGTTTTTGATCAACATACGAGCATCTATCTACAGAACCCACACGACTAAATACAATATCGCCTTGTTTTAGCACATATTTTTTTAATCGATTTTTATCCGTATTTGATACTCGCGGCAAATTCTGTTCGGAAAACATCTTGTTCCCTAAATGTTCAACTGTGACAATAGGTGTTCCATCCGCAACATAATCTTCTTTATGAAGTTGACTTCCAAACGGTCCTGTTTGAATGTCCGCAAGTTCTCTCAAAAACTTTTCTTTCATTCATATCACCTTATCCAATAAATTTTCTATGTGCCAATTTCACATTTTGTTGTTTTACCATTGCATAGTGCATAGTTGTGTCGATTTTCTGGTGTCCTAAAAGCTGCTGCACCTGTTCAATCGGCATTCCCTTGTCAATCGCTGACGTTGCCAATGTTCGCCGGAACTTGTGCGGATGCACCTTATTTAGCTTCAATCGCCGTCCCAATTCACGGAGCATTGTCTCCACACCGCCGATCATCAACCGCTCATGTGGCTCTTTCAATGTCACAAAGAGTGCTGGATTGCTGTCTGACCGTTCATCCAGATAATTTTGAAGGTGGATCTTCGTCCGTGCGTCAAAGTATACCAATCGTTCCTTGTTGCCCTTACCAAATACAACACATTCGCGCTCGTTGAAATTGATATCCTCCCGATTAAGTGTCACCAATTCCCCGACACGCATTCCAGAAGATGCAAGCAAATCAATAATCGCCAAATCTCGTACTGTTGAACAGTTGTCACGCATCAGTTCCAGTGCTTCATCGGTGTACGTTTCCTTGATGATTTTGGCGGTTTTCACTTTGTGAATCCTGCGGACAGGGCTTTTCACAATGAAATCTTCATCTTCCAGCCACGAGAAGAAACTGGAAAGAATACGCCGGATATTGTCAATCGTAACTTTGCTTGAGTGCCGCTGTGTCTGATAATCCGTCAGATATTTTCGCAAATCGTCCGTTGTAATTTGCTGCGGTGATTTTCCAACGCCATTCAGCATCGCTGCAATAGTTTTTGAATAATAGGTCAGTGTTTTCTCGGAACAGCCTTCTATCCGCTTTGCCGTAATGAACGCTGCTGCCGAATCTTGTTCCTCAGCCTTTGGCTGCTCTTCACCCATTTCAATTATGACACCTTGAAATGACGCTTCCAGCACTGCTTTCAAATGCAGCAACTGTTCGTTATTGAGATACGGCAGCATTTTCCGCTGTATCTCGTTGATAACTTTATTTTTCATCGCCGTATCTCCTTATTACGATTTCAGAGAACGACGGCAGTGGCAGTTTCTCCATAGAATCTCCCGCCACTGGTGAGAGTTATTGAAATTTAAGTAAACGATAATTTACAACAGCAAGCGCAAGCGCTTTTCAAGTCTTGGTTTCTCAATTACGAGCCATGGGATGGTACGGCACCAAATTCTTGGCTTCATGGTAAATTGGGAGACTACGCTAATATTAAGCGTGGAGGTTCACCCAGACCAATACAGGAATACTTGTCTGACTCAGGTTTACGATGGCTTAAGATTTCAGATGTAACGGGCCTACAAACACCATTTATTATTGACATCAAGGATCATATAATCGAGGAGGGATTAAAGAAAACAGTTTTTCTTAAAGCCGGTTCACTTGTGCTTTCCAACAGTGCGACACCGGGCATTCCCAAAATACTTGATGTTGATAGCTGTATTCATGACGGATGGCTTTACTTCCCTGAATCAAGATTTTCCAATGAATATCTCTATTTATATTTTAAGTATATTCGTCAGCAGCTGGTTAACCTGAGTAATGGTAGCGTTTTTAACAATCTAAAGACGGATATTCTCAAAGGCTATCCAACTATATTACCTGATGAAGAAACACTACAACGCTTCGATGGAATTATAAAGCCAATGTTTCTACAAATGCAGAATCTTACTCGTGAATCGCACGACCTGATGGATTTACGAGATACCATCCTGCCCCGTTTGATGTCGGGTGAACTCGATGTCTCCGGCATCTAATTTTAAGCCACTAAATTATCGTTTACCTTTGCATTACATCTAATTTTTTCGCTGATGCTACTTGCGAATCCAACGATACTTTTTCTTTCTCGCTCACTCGGAATCGGAATCATTAGCTTTTGTAAAAAATCTAAATCAAATTTTCCCGCTCCAATTCCTGTAACTCCAACCTTTGCCATCAAATAATCTTTTTGCGACAACAACCAATAAAATATAAACTCGTTTTCCACTTCTCCATATGAATCCAGACACTTTATATCTTGATTGAAAGCCACATCTTTTTCAACTCTAGCAATTGGTATTCCATTAAAAAGACCGCTTCCTCGTGTAAGAAGTAAGATGCTTCCCTTCGGCGCAATCTTGCTTCCAGCTTTTAGCCCTTCTTCTGTTATAAACAAATCAGATGTGTCGATATTCTCCGTTTTCAATGTCTTTGCACTAATCCAAGGAATAGTTCCGCCCCAATAATCATCTCTTTTTTTACTCGGTGTTCCTCCTGATGCAAAAGATACAAGCTCACCAAGTGGGCGATATGTCCATTCAGATTTCATATCCAATCGCCCCCAGCTTCTCCTTGATTTCTGCTTCCAGCTTGTGCGACTGCTTGAACAAATCTGAAAGTTCTGAGGTCAGCCGAACCATTTTTTCTTCAAAAGGTTCACCATCATCTTCCTGTTCCTCAACGCCAACATAACGACCCGGTGTTAAAATATAATCTTGCTCCGCAATTTTCTCTGTATCAACAACTGCGCAGAAACCTTTTACATCTTCCAGTGTGCCATTAACATAGGCATTATAGGTATCGGCAATTTTTTTAATATCCTCATCGGTCAGTTCACGCAGCTTGCGGCTCACCATATCGCCCATCTTCCGGGCATCAATAAACAGCGTTTTACCGGCTTGTTTCTTGCGTTTAGAGATAAACCAGAGCGAAACCGGAATCTGCGTCGTATAAAACAACTGTGTCGGCATGGCAATGATGCAGTCCACAAGGTCAGCATTCACAATATTCTTGCGAATGTCACCTTCACCGCCAGACTGAGAGGAAAGAGAACCATTTGCAAGCACCATACCCATGCGGCCGCCCGGTGCAAGATGATAAATCATGTGCTGAAGCCATGCAAAGTTCGCGTTGCTTGCAGGCGGCATACCATACTGCCAGCGAACATCATCTTTGAGCTGCTCTGCACCCCAGTTCGACAGGTTGAAAGGGGGATTCGCCATAATATAGTCTGCCCGCATGGTCGGGTGCTGGTCATCAAGGAATGTGTCTGCTGCATACTTGCCAAGGTCGGGTTCAATGCCACGGATGGCAAGGTTCATCTGTGCCAGCTTCCATGTGGTCGGGTTGGAATCCTGTCCATAAATCGAGATATCGTTGATATTTCCGCTATGGTTCTCTACAAATTTTGCAGACTGAACAAACATACCACCACTGCCGCAGCAAGGGTCGTACACTCGTCCCTTAAACGGTTGCAGCACTTCCACCAGCGTCCGCACAACACAGGACGGCGTAAAGAACTCGCCGCCGCGCTTGCCTTCCTGTTCTGCAAACATCGACAGGCAGTATTCATAAGTGCGCCCCAGAATGTCCTTTTCGCTGCCGTGTTCAATCATTTTGATGTTCGTAAACAGGTCAACGACTTCGCCCAACCGACGTTTATCCAGTTCTGGACGCGCAAAATTTTTCGGCAGAATATCTTTTAGGCGCGCGTTTTCTTTTTCGATAGCGCGCATTGCATCATCGATTACCTGACCGATTTCGGGATCATGTGCCTTTGCAGAAACATCGCTCCAACGCGCACCAGCAGGCACAAAGAAGATTCCTTCCGATGTGTACTCGTCACGATCTTCCTCAAAGCCATCACCGTCTGCAACCAGCTGATTATACTTATCTTCAAAACGATCCGAAATATATTTCAAGAAAATAAGACCAAGGACGACACCCTTATACTCTGAAGCATCCATATTGCCCCGAAGTACGCAGGCAGCATTCCAAATCTGCTTTTCAAATCCAATGTCGGCGGTGTTTTTCTCTGACATGGTTCAATACCTCCGTTTTAGCTCAACAAATTCTGCTTTGAGTATAGCACAGATGTGCTGATTTTCCAATTTGTGCGCACAAATTCTTTGTAAGATGGTTCAATTTCCGGCCGATAAGTCCTACTATCACAACTTTATCGCAATAAATTTCACAAAACCATCTTGACGCACCCTGCAAACCATGATATTCTCTGTCACAAATCCCACCGATTTTGTGGATTGGTTTGAAACCATCCACAAGATGTGGTCGTGTTCATTTTGAACACTGCCTCGCCGTGGATCATCCCTGAAAGATTAACCGCCCCGCAACACACCCGATTCATTTTGCCGCCGATTCACCCCGACAAAATCCATCGCTGCGCTGCTTGGGCGGTATTTTTCTTTATGGGAAACGTACCTTGAAAATTTCATAAGCCGGCCGGACGTGATACCGACTTTTCGTCAACGCCGCTGCAAAACAGGGGTAGGAACTTCGTTCGGAGCAAACGGTGACCCACATACATGAGCAGCACAACCTCTACTTATTTTTTGCGCCTTAACAATTCGGAAACAATTACCCAGAAACGGTTTTGAGCGCAGCGGTAGAGGGCAAGAACCGTCCCGTGGCCACAAATTTTCAAT
>OGLB01000781.1_pt1 | contig 15114 bp, 14 predicted proteins | sample 1572551 | NCBI WGS metagenome assembly OGLB01 (sample SAMEA2582003, study PRJEB24529) | metagenome | biome: Human gut stool | place: China | collected 2011
TTCGTTCTTCACGGCGTTGCTCTTGCGCGAGTTGTCGAACAGCGAATCGACCGCCGGAATTTCTCCGCGCACAGTCCACGGCCGCTTCGCAGCTGGACGCCTGCTTCCGTTTGCCGGCCGATGGGCAGAGCTTTGTCCTGCGGCCGGAGGCAGGGCGGCGCGCAGCGCTGCTGCGCACGCTCGATGCGCTCGAGGCGGAGGAGCGGAGCATGGCCTACGGGCACGACCTGCTCGCGCGGGCGCAGATGCTGCAGCTGCTGGTCATGCTGGGCCGCGGGCTGGATGACGACGGCGTGAACTACGCCCCGTCCGAGCACTGCAACGAGAAGACGGCGGCCATTCTCGAATACCTCAACACGCACCTGACCGAGGACGTCAGCATCGATGCGCTGGCGGACACCTTTTACCTCAGCAAATATTATATGATGCGTATGTTTCGGGAGGAGACCGGTTTCACCATTCACGGCTACCTCACGGACAAACGCCTGCGTGTGGCGCGCGACCTCATTGCACAGGGCATGCGCACGACGGATGCCTGCTTTCAGTGCGGCTATCATGACTATTCCGCCTTTTCACGGGCGTACAAAAAACGGTTTCAGGTCAGCCCGCGCGCCGATCTGACGAAAGGAGCGCAGTAAGCCATGCAGCTGCACGCACAGTATTATTACCAGCAGCTCCCGCCGCAGGAGCGCGCGGCCTATCACGGCATGCTGACCTGCCTGCGGGAGCTGACGCCGTCGGCGCGCATCCCGCGCCTGCCGATGGAAACGCTCAGCACGCTCTTTTTCCAGCTCCAGCTGGATCATCCGGAGATCTTCTACGCCGTTGGTTTTTCGTGCCGCGCGGTGCCGGAGGCGGCGTTTGCGGAGTTCTGGCCGGAGTACCGGTTTGAGAAAAAGCGTATCCGGGAGCACCGGCAGGCGATCGAGGCGCGCGTGACGCGCCTGCTGCGGCCGCTGCGCAGTCTTCCGCCGGCGGAGCAGGAGCGCGCGATCCATGATTTCGTCGTGGAAAACGTCCGCTATGATAAGCTCGAAAAGCCGTATTCGCACGAAGTCATTGGCCCGCTGACCAACGGCGTCGGCGTGTGCGAGGGCATGGCCAAAACGGTCAAGCTGCTGTGTGACGGGCTTGGGCTGCCGTGCATGATCGCCGTCAGCGACCGGGACCGCGCCAATGGCGAGCGCTACCTGCACGCCTGGAACATCGTCCAGCTCGGCGGGCAGTGCTATCATCTGGACGCCACGTTTGACAATTCCCTCAGTAAGTACGGCACGCGCTATGACTATTTCAATCTCGACGATACAAAGATCTTCCGCGACCACCGGCCGCTGCTGTATCCGGCCCCGCCCTGCACGGACGGCGGGCAGTTTTACTACAAGCTGCAGCACCTGTCGTGGACGAAGCCGGAGGAGGTCGCGCGCCGGGTCGACCAGGCGCTGCGCAAGAAGCAGCCGGGGCTGGTGTTCCACTGGCGCGGCGGCTATCTGACGCGCGAGGTGCTGGCGGAGCTGTGCCTGCAGATCGACGCGGCGGCGCAGGCGCGCGGCCGGGCGGCGGCCATTTCGGTCAACTGGCCGCAGGCGGTGCTGCAGGTGCACTTCGTCGATGCGGCCCAGCCGGTGGAAACGGAGTCGCTTGAGGACATCTGAGGCCCTTCCGTTCCGGACAAAATGACGGAGCAGGGGGATGATTTTGCCGCGCATATGCATGGAACGGCGAAAATGCCTTTGCCTTCTTGACACAGCTCCGAGCGGCTTCTAAAATGAGCACAATACTAGGTTTTGCAGGGAGGAATTCCAATGAAGAAGCCGTTTGTAACAGCGGAGCAGCTTGAGGACATCGCCGTGCGCTATCCCACACCGTTTCACCTCTATGATGCGCAGGGCATCCGCGAGAATGCCCGCCGCCTGAAAGCCGCTTTTTCGTGGAATCCCGGCTACCGGGAATATTTTGCCGTGAAGGCCACGCCCACGCCTGCCATCCTCAAGATCCTGCAGGAGGAGGGCTGCGGCTGCGACTGCTCATCGCTCACGGAGCTGATGATGGCTGAGCGCATCGGCTGCACCGGCGAGAACATCATGTTCTCGTCCAACGAGACCCCGGCCGAGGATTACCGCCTGGCGGCAAAGCTCGGCGCAACCATCAACCTTGATGATATTACGCACGTGGACTTTTTGGAAAAGACGATCGGCTATATCCCGAAGCGGATCGGCTGCCGCTTCAATCCGGGCGGCACGTTCTCGCTCGGCGAGTCGCGCGAGGGCTTTCAGGTCATGGACAACCCCGGCGACGCCAAGTACGGCATGACGCGCGAGCAGATCACCGAGGCGTTCCGGATGCTCAAGGCCAGGGGCGCGGAGGAGTTTGGCATCCACGCATTTCTGGCATCCAATACCCTGTCCAATGAATACTATCCCGCGCTGGCGCGCATTCTCTTCCAGCTCGCGGTCGAGCTGCAGCGGGAGACCGGCTGCCATATCGCGTACATCAACCTCTCCGGCGGCGTGGGCATCCCGTATCGGCCGGAGGAATCGGAAAATGGCATTGCCGTCATCGGTGAGGGCGTGCGCAAGGTGTACGAGGAGATCCTCGTCCCGGCCGGCATGGGCGATGTAGCCCTGTGCACGGAGCTCGGCCGCTTCATGCTCGCGCCGTATGGTCATCTCGTGACGCGCGCGATCCATGCCAAGCATATTTACAAGGAGTACATCGGCACGGACGCCTGTGCCTGCGACCTGATGCGCCCGGCCATGTACGGGTCTTACCACCACATCACGGTCATGGGCAAGGAGAATGCGCCCTGTGACCACAAGTATGACATTGTCGGCGGCCTGTGCGAGAACAACGACAAGTTCGCCGTCGACCGCATGCTGCCGCGCATCGACATCGGCGATCTGCTGGTCATTCACGATGCCGGCGCGCACGGCCTCGCCATGGGCTATAACTACAACGGCAAGCTTCGCTGCGCGGAGGTGCTGCTGCAGCCGGACGGCTCTACGCGCCTGATCCGCCGCGCCGAGACGCCGGAGGATTACTTCGCCACCATGATCTGGGACGATTGAAAAAGAAAAGATCCGGGGACGGCTGTCCCCGGATCTTTTTTCGTTAGCTGTATGTAGGTCACATCACGCGCACGCAGTCGCGCGTGATCTCGTCGAGCGTGTGCACGCCGCACATGGCCATCGTGTCGCGCAGCTCGCTGCCAATCTTTTCAATGTAGGTTGCCACGCCCTGCGCGCCGTCGCCGTAGACCATCGGCACGAACGGGCGGCCGATGAGCACAGCGTCCGCGCCGAGCGCCAGCGCCTTGAACACGTCCGTGCCGGTGCGGATGCCGCCGTCGACGAAGATCTTCATGCTGCTGCCGACGGCATCGGCGATCTCCGGCAGCACCTCGGCGCTGGCCGGCGTCTGGCCGAGCACGCGGCCGCCGTGATTGGACACGATGATCGCCGCCGCGCCCGCCTCTGCGGCCTTCTGCGCGCCGCGCACGGTCATGACGCCCTTGACGATGAACGGCATACCCGCGTAGCGGATGATCTCCGCCAGTTCCTGCACGGATTTGCTGCCGGCCGGCGGCGTCATATTTTTCAGGAAGGGGAGGCCCGCACCGTCAATGTCCATGGCGACGGCCTTGCAGCCGCTGGTCCTGGCCAGATCGAGCTTTTCAAAGACCAGTTCCTGGTTCCACGGCTTGATCGTCGGCACGCCGACGCCGCCCGCGGTGCGGATGGCTTCCATCGCGCCCTGGAACACGGCGGCGTCCACACCGTCGCCGGTGAAGGCGGCGATGCCGCTGTCGGCGCAGGCGTTGACGAGAATGCTGTTATACTCGCGGTCGGTGTACTTTTCGCCGTAGTGCAGCTTCATCGCGCCGAGCGGAGCCGCGAAAAACGGGTAGCGGTACATGGTGCCGAACAGCTCCACGGCCGTATCGACGGGTTCGTTCGGGCAGATGGTGTCCATGTTGACGCAGATCTTCTGCCAGGCGTCAAAGTTGCGGATAAAGCCGCTGCCGGGCGCTTTGGCGCCGGGACCGGGGACCTGGTTGCCGCAGGCTTTGCCGTTGCAGACCGGGCAGGCTTTGCAGTACGGCCCGATGCAGGTACGTGCGCTGTCAAGAATCTCTTTGTACTCCATGAGGGTACCTCCGTATATCTTTTTCTGTATTGAAAGAGTCGTGGTTCAAACGCCGGTGCCGTCAAACGCCGGGATCATGTCGCCGGTCGCGGCATCGAGATCCTGATAAAAGCCGTCGGTGATCGGGCTGTCGATCAGGTACTGGTACATTTCTTCGTTTAGCTCCGGGGAGATGGGATGCTGCAGCTCCGGCCACTGCGCCAGATCGCCGACGGGTGTGTACTGGCTCATGAGGCTGAAAAGCACTTGGCCGGGTGCAAATGTCTGCCCGACCCAGTCGATGACGCGGCGGGTGTTTTCCCCCTGCTGCGGCAGGATAAGGTGCCGTATGAGCACGCCGCGCTGCAGCATGCCGTCCTCGTCGAGCCGGAACGGACCGGTCTGGCGGTACATCTCCAGAATGGCGGCGCGCGCGACCTGCGGATAGTCCGCCGCGGCGGAGTAGCGCGCGGCCGGCTCCGACAGGGCGTATTTCAGGTCCGGCAGGTATACCTGCACGAGCCCGTCGAGCATACGCAGTGTCTCGACGCATTCGTAGCCGGAGCTGTTCCACACGACCGGGATGCCGAGCTCCAGCCCGGAGAGCGCCTCGGCGATCTGCCGCGTGTAGTGACTCGGCGTGACGAGGTTGATGTTGTGCACGCCCTCATCGCGCAGACGCAAAAAAATGCCGCGAAGCTGCGCGACGGTGATCTCTTTTCCGTGCTCTCCGCGGCTGATGGTGCGGTTCTGGCAGAATACGCACCGCAGATTGCAGCCCGAGAAAAATACCGCGCCGCTGCCGCGTGTGCCGGAAATGCATGGTTCTTCGCCGAAGTGCGGCGCGGCCCGCGCCACGACCGGCGCGTCCGGCACGGCGCAAAAGCCGAACTGCCCGCCCGCACGATCAACGCCGCAGCCGCGCGGACAGATGGAGCAAAGTTGTGTCATAATGCCTCCCGCGCATGGGGTCTTGCGCGAAATCTATGGATTCTGTGGATATTATAAAGTTTTTTCATCCATTTCGCAACCATCTTCGGCATGTTTCATGAAAAGTTCAGAAATCCAGTGCGTTCCTGTGGTAGCTTTATTTAAAAGGGAGATTGCAAAAAAAGCGGCTTCGGGATAAAATAATAGACGTCAAAATAGAAAAAATATGTAAGAGGAAAGCACTATGGTAGACATCGTTTTGGTGGAGCCGGAGATCCCGAACAATACCGGCGCCATCGCCCGCACCTGTGCCTGCACGGGTTCGCGGCTGCATCTGGTCAAACCGCTCGGGTTTGACATTTCCGACCGCGCGGTCAAGCGCGCCGGACTTGATTACTGGCATCTGGTCGATATCTCGGTCTATGAGAACATCGACGAGTATTTTGCCAAAAACGGCGATGAGAATCTCTGGCTGCTCACGACGAAGGCAAGCGTGAGCTATGTGGACGCCGACCTCTCGACCCCGAACGTGACGCTCATGTTCGGCAAAGAGACGCAGGGCCTGCCGGAGTGGCTGCGCGAGCGCTATGCCGACCATTGCCTGCGCATCCCCATGCGCGCGGAGGCGCGCAGCCTGAATCTGTCCAATACTGCGGCGATCCTGTGCTATGAAGCGCTGCGCCAGCAGAACATGCTCGGGCAGATCGATCTGAATGTCTGAATACCATATCACACGCCTGTGTGAAATCACAAAACAGGAGGAAGCAAGATGAACTACAACAAAATGACCGTCAGGGACGTCCCGCTTTCCGGAAAAAAGGTGCTCCTGCGCTGCGACTTCAATGTCCCGCAGGACAAAACGACCGGTGAGATCACGAGCGATAAGCGCATCGTGGCCGCGCTGCCGACCATCCGCTATCTGCTTGACAACGGCGCTGCCGTGATCGCCTGCTCGCATCTCGGCAAGCCGAAGGGCACGTGGAAAGAGAGCCTCACGCTCGCTCCTGTGGCCAAGCGCCTGTCGGAGCTGCTGGGCATGGAAGTCATCTTTGCCAAGGACATCATCGGCGAGGATGCTAAGGCCAAGGCGGCCGCGCTGCAGCCGGGCCAGCTCCTGCTGCTGGAGAACCTGCGCTTTGATCCCCGCGAGGAGAAAAACGATCCCGAATTCGCCAGGGAGCTTGCCTCCATGGCGGAGCTCTATGTCTCCGATGCGTTCGGCACGGTGCACCGTGCGCACGCTTCCACCGCCGGTGTCGCGGCGTATCTGCCCGCGTATGCCGGACTGCTGATCGAGAAAGAGCTGTCCGTCATGGGCAAGGCGCTCGAGGATCCGAAGCGCCCGTTTGTGGCCATCCTCGGCGGTGCGAAGGTGTCCGATAAGATCGGCGTCATCAACAACCTGCTCGAAAAGGCCGACACGATCATCATCGGCGGCGGCATGGCCTATACGTTTATCAAGGCGCAGGGCGGCGAGATCGGCACGTCCCTGCTCGAGGCAGACAAGATGGACTATGCGCTTGAGATGATCCAGAAGGCGAAGGACCGCGGCGTGAAGCTGCTGCTCCCGGTGGACACCATGGCCGGCGATCAGTTTGCCGCCGACTGTGCGCGCAAGGTTGTGCCGACCAATGCTATCCCGGCCGACTGGATGGGCCTGGATATCGGCCCGGAAACCATCAAATTGTTCACGAAGGCCGTCAAGGGTGCCGGTACGGTCGTCTGGAACGGCCCGATGGGCGTGTTTGAGTTCCCGGCCTTTGCCGCCGGCACGGAAGCCGTTGCGGCGGCGCTGGCAGAGTCCGGCGCGGTGACGATCGTCGGCGGCGGTGACTCGGCCGCTGCGGTCGAGAAGCTCGGCTTCGCCGATAAAATGACGCACATTTCCACCGGCGGCGGCGCTTCGCTGGAGTTCCTGGAAGGTAAGGAGCTGCCGGGCGTTGCGTGCCTGCTGGATAAGTAAGTCGCAGAAAGGAATCATTGGATATGAATTTGAAAGAGAGAAAAGCAATCATCGCCGGCAACTGGAAGCTCAATAAGCGCGTGGCCGAGATCCCGGCCTTCACGCAGGAGCTGCAGGCGAATCTTCCCGCCGAGCGCTGCTGTGACGTGGTCATCTGCGCGCCGTATCCGCTCATTGCCGCGCTGGAGACGGCGGGGCAGGGCTGCCACCTCGGCGTCGGCGCACAGGACGTGTCCGAGCACCAGCACGGCGCATTCACCGGCGAGGTGTCTGCCGAGCAGCTCAGCGACCTCGGCGCGCAGTACTGCATCGTCGGCCACAGCGAGCGCCGCAGCTACCACGGCGAGACCGACCTGCAGGTCAATGCCAAGACGAAGATCCTGCTCGACAACAGCATCACGCCGATCATCTGCGTCGGCGAGAGTCTTGCGCAGCGCGAGCATGATTTGACCGAGACGTATGTCGCCTATCAGGTCGCAGCGGCCTTCTCCGGCCTCACGGCCGAGCAGGCCATGCACTGCGTCATCGCCTATGAGCCCCTGTGGGCCATCGGCACCGGCAACACCGCCACGAGCGCGCAGGCGCAGGAAGTCTGTGCGTCGATTCGCGCCACGCTCGGCAAGCTCTATGACCTCGAAACGGCCAAGACGATCAGCATCCTTTACGGCGGCTCCATGAACGCGGGCAACGCGGCCGAGCTGCTGGCCCAGCCGGATATCGACGGCGGCCTGATCGGCGGCGCGTCGCTCAAGCCGGTCGATTTCTCGAAGATCGTCGCCGCGACGGCGCAGGGAGCCTGCGAATGAGCAACGGGAAAGTCGCACTCATCATTCTCGATGGCTACGGCATCGGCGAGCCGAACGACGGCAACGCCATTTACATGGCCCAGACCCCGGTCATGGACAGTCTCCTGCAGCGCTGGCCGCACACGAAGCTGTCCGCTTCGGGGCTGGACGTCGGCCTGCCGGACGGGCAGATGGGCAACAGCGAAGTCGGCCACACGAACATCGGCTCCGGCCGCGTCGTGTTTCAGGATCTGCCGCGCATTACGAAAGCCATTGAGGATAGGACATTCTTTGAAAATCCGGTCTATGCAGCAGCACTGGACAACGCAGCAAACGGCAAGGACCTGCATATCCTCGGTCTTCTGTCTGACGGCGGTGTGCACAGCCACATCCGGCACATCTTTGCCATGGTGAAAATGGCGCACGACCGCGGCATCGGGCGCGTGTACCTGCACTGCTTCCTCGACGGACGCGATGTTGCGCCCACGAGCGGCGCGGGCTATGTCCGGCAGCTGCGCGACTACTGCACCGAACTCGGCACCGGAATGATCGCAACGCTGCAGGGCCGCTTCTACGGCATGGACCGCGACAAGCGCTGGGATCGCATCGAGGCCAGCTACAACGCCATGGTCTGCGGCGAGGGCATACAGGATCCCGACCCCGTTCATGCGATGGAGGCCAGCTACGCCGCCGGTGTGACGGATGAATTCGTCAAGCCCGTTGTCTGCGACCCGAACGGGCGCATTCAGTCCGGCGACAGCGTTATCTTCATGAATTTCCGTCCCGATCGCGCGCGCGAAATGACCTATGCGCTCACGCAGCCGGACTTTGACGGCTTCCGGCGCAAGATCGTTGCGGAGCATCTGCACTATGTCTGCACGACGCGCTACGATGAGAAGCTCACCGGCCTCCCGGTCGCGTTTCCGCCCGAGGAGCTGCATGATACGCTCGGCGAGATCGTCAGCGCCCACGGCCTGCGCCAGCTGCGCATTGCGGAGACGGAGAAGTATGCGCACGTCACGTTCTTCTTCAACGGCGGTACGGAGACACAGTACCCCGGCGAGGACCGCGTGCTCATCCCGTCACCGCGCGAGTATCCGACCTATGACCTCATCCCCGAGATGAGCGCTTTCAAGATCAAGGATGAGCTGGTCCGGCGCATCCGCACCGGTACATATGACATGATCGTCTGCAACTTCGCCAACTGCGACATGGTTGGCCACACCGGCGTGATGTCGGCCGCCATTCAGGCGGTCGAGTGCGTGGATCGCTGCCTCGGCGAGGTCGTCGCGGCGGCGCAGGAGATGGGCTACACGCTGCTCGTCACCGCGGACCACGGCAACGCCGACCGCATGGTCGAGCCGGACGGTTCGCCCAACACGGCGCACACAACGAATCTCGTGCCGCTGGTGCTCGTCGGCAGCGATCTGCCGCTGCGCCCGCACGGCCGCCTTTCCGATATCGCACCCACCATGCTCGAACTCATGCACATCGAGCCCAAACCCGCAATGACAGGCGAGAGCCTTATCGAAAAATCATAAAGGAGTATGAACATGAAGGATTATTTTGAAATTGTGGACGTTAGCGCCAGAGAGATTCTCGACTCCCGCGGCAATCCGACCGTGGAAGTGGAGGTCACGCTCGACGACGGCACCGTCGGCCGTGCGGCCGTTCCGTCCGGTGCTTCCACCGGCATCTACGAGGCCTGTGAGCTGCGCGACGGCGATAAGAGCCGTTACCTCGGCAAGGGCGTGCTCAAAGCCGTGGAGAACGTGAACGTCGAGATCGCCGAGGCGCTGCAGGGCATGAACGTGCTCGACCAGACCTCGATCGACAAGCTCCTGATCGAGCTCGACGGCACGCCGAACAAGACCCGCCTCGGCGCCAACGCCATCCTCGGCGTGTCCCTCGCGTGCGCGAAGGCCGGCTCGCTGGCGACCGGCCAGAGCCTGTATAACTACATCGGCGGCTGCAACGCCAAGACCCTCCCGGTGCCGATGATGAACGTGCTCAACGGCGGCGCACACGCCACCGGCAGCAACGTCGATATTCAGGAGTTCATGATCATGCCCGTCGGCGCCAAGAGCTTCTCCGAGGCGCTGCGCATGTGCTCGGAAGTGTTCCACGTGCTCAAGAAGGTCGTTCCGGCCTCCGGCGTGGGCGATGAGGGCGGCTACGCGCCGAACCTCGACAGCGACGAGGACGCGCTCAAGGCGCTCGTCAAGGCCATCGAGCTGGCCGGCTACAAGCCGTATGACGATTTCATGATCGCTATCGACAGCGCCTGCTCCGAGTGGTTCAACGCCGAGGACGGCTGCTATCATCTGCCGAAGCGCGGCATCGTCATGACCCGTGAGCAGATGGTCGACATGTACGCCGACTTCGTGGAGAAGTACCCGATCATCTCCCTGGAGGACGGCATGGCCGAGGATGACTGGGAAGGCTGGAAAATGCTCATGGATCGCCTCGGCAAGAAGATCCAGCTCGTAGGCGACGATCTGTTCGTCACGAACGTCCAGCGCATCAAAAAGGGCATCGAGCTCGGCGCTGCCAATGCGGTGCTCATCAAGCTCAACCAGATCGGCACCCTGACCGAGACGCTCGACGCCATCCAGATGGCGCACCGCGCCGGCTGGACGGCCGTCGTCTCGCACCGCTCCGGCGAGACCGAGGACACCACGATCGCGGACATCTCCGTTGCCGTCAACGCCGGCCAGATCAAGACCGGTGCGCCGAGCCGCACGGACCGCGTGGCGAAGTACAACCAGCTCCTGCGCATCGAAGACGAGCTGTTTGACGTGGCGCAGTACCCCGGCAAGGACGCATTCTTCAGCATCAAAAAGTAATTTTCCCAAACCGGTATAAAAGGTGTTTGCGTGGGTGACAATACCCATGCAAACACCTTTTTTCTTGGAGGGAAACACGATGGAACCGAACAAGGACAAAAAACCGGAGAAGAGATCCGTACGCTTCATCGAAGGCAAGGGCTTCTACATAGCCCTCGTCCTGTGCGCAGCGGTGATCGGCGTTTCCGCCTGGTCACTGCTGTCGGGTACGAAGACTATGGACAGCGAACACGATCAGAACACGGTGCTGGAAGTGACGCCTGCGCCGACGATCCCTGCGCCGGAGACGGCTGAACCCACACCGGAGATGACACCGGAGCCGGAAATTCCGGCCGAGGACGCCGCTGAGACGGCGGCGCAGGACAAGTATGTCTGGCCGGTGGACGGCGCTGTGCTGCGGCCGTATGCCATGACGGCGCTGGCCTATGACGAGACCATGTCGGACTGGCGCACGCATGACGGCATTGACATCGAGGCCAAATACGGCACAGTTGTCTCGGCCATGGCGTCCGGCACGGTCACGAAGGTGTATTACGATGATCTGTACGGCACGACCGTCGTGACCGAGCGGGAGGACGGGCTGCGGTGCACGTACGCCAATCTTGAGTCGATCCCGACGGTGAATGTCGGCGATCAGGTTTCCGTTGGGGATACCATCGGCTCGGTCGGCGATTCCGCCGGCTGCGAGTCGGCACAGGAGAGCCACCTGCATCTGTCGGTTGCGGCCTCCGGTCAGAGCGTGTCGCCGCTGGATTATCTGCCGCAAAAAAATTAAAAATTCGCCGCAAAACTTATTGACAACAGGAGCATTGTTTGGTACAATGCTCCTTGCGTTTGGCAGTTGGCGAGGCGCGAACAACATGGCGGCATAGCTCAGTTGGCCAGAGCATTCGGTTCATACCCGAAGTGTCCCCGGTTCGAATCCAGGTGCCGCTACCAGGGGGATGCTGCACCCGCAGCATCCCATCTTAGGCCCGTTGGTCAAGTGGTTAAGACACCGCCCTTTCACGGCGGTAACATGGGTTCGAGTCCCGTACGGGTCACCATTTGGAGGCTTAGCTCAGCTGGTTAGAGCGCATGCTTCACACGCATGAGGTCGATGGTTCGAGCCCATTAGTCTCCACCAGCAAAATCCTGTGTTCTTTGAACACAGGATTTTCTTGTTTCAGGAGGTGCTTATGAAGCTGATCGCTTTGGATCTGGACGGGACCCTGCTCAATTCGGACAAGGTCGTTTCCGAAAGAAATGCCGCTGCGCTTTCGCTTGCAGCCGAGCAGGGGAACGTGATCGCTCCAGCGACCGGGCGCGCCCTGCGGGCAATCCCGGAGCAGGTGATGGCGTTTCCGTTCGTGCACTATGCCATTACGATCAATGGCGCGAAAGTGTCGGATACGCGCACCGGACAAGCGCTCCTGCGCGCGGAGATCGCGCTCGATACCTGCCTGCGCCTGCTCGATTTTGTCGGACGTTATGACGCGATGTATGACTGCTACTGGAATGACACCGGTTGGGTCGATCGGTCGTTTCTGGAGCGGGTGCGCTACTATAATTCCGATGAGGAAGTGGTCACGCTCCTGCGGACCACCCGCGCACCGGTGGATGATCTGAAGGCATTCCTGCGTGAAAACGGCCAGCCGGTGCAGAAGGTGCAGCTCTGCTTTCGGGATATGGCCGAGCGCGAGACGGCCCGGGCAGAGATCGCGGCGGCGTTCCCGGAGATCCTGGTCACGTCGTCCTTCCGCAACAATCTGGAGCTCAACGCCGCCGACGCGGACAAGGGCAGGGCGCTGCTCGCGCTCGCGCAGCATCTGGGCATTCCGGCCGCAGACACCATCGCCTTCGGCGACAGCTCCAACGATCTGCGCATGCTGCGCGCTGCCGGCACGAGCGTTGCCATGGGCAATGCCGCGCCCGAGGTGCGCGCGGTCTGCGGCTGCGTGACCGATACCAACGATCACGACGGCGTGGCGGCGTTTCTTTATGCGCACGTTCTGCACGGAAAATGAGATAAAAAAAGACCGCGTTCCGAAGAACGCGGTCTTTTCCATGCAGGAAATTACTTCTTGAGGTTGGCCTTGATGACCTCGCCCAGAATGGTCATGCCCTTTTCGATCTTCTCTTCGGGCATGCAGGAGTAGTTCAGGCGGATGCAGTTATTGTGGCCGGCGTCCGGGAAGAAGCCGTCGCCCGGAACGTACGCGACGTTGCGCGCCAGGCACTGCTTTGCCATCTCGTTGGTGTTGATGTACTCCGGCAGCTCGACCCAGGTGAACAGGCCGCCGTTGGGGTGGGTGAACTTCGCCTCAGGCGGGAACTCACGCTCCATGGTCGCCATCATGACGTCACGGCGCTTGCGGTAGCACTCCTTGATGGTGGCAACGTGCTCGTCGAGGTCGAACATGTCGATGAACTTGGAGACAACGAGCTGCGCCTCGGTGGAAGCCTGCAGAGACGCGGCCTGCGCGAGGAAGTTGTACTTCTGGAGGATCTCGCCGTCGGCGCAGACCCAGCCCAGACGGTAGCCGGGCGCCAGGATCTTGGAGAAGGTGCCCAGGAAAACAACGAGGCCCTTGGTGTCCATGCTCTTGAGCGCGGGCAGGTACTCGCCTTCAAAGCGGAGCTCGCCATAGGGGTTATCCTCAACGACGGGGATCTCGTACTTATTGATGATGTCCATGAACTGCTTGCGGCGCTCGAGCGGCCAGGTGCGGCCGGACGGGTTCTGGAAGTCGGGGATGACGTAGATCATCTTGACGTTCTCGGTCGTGGCGAGCACTTTCTCAAGCTCTTCCATGATCATGCCGCCGTCATCGGTGGGGACCTCGATGAACTTAGGCTCGCAGGCCTTAAAGGCGTTTACGGCGCCCAGGTAGGAGGGGCTCTCCAGCAGCACCACGTCGCCGGGGTTTAGGAACACACGGGCGGAGAAATCCAGGCCCTGCTGAGAACCGGAGGTGACCAGGATATGGTCGGCGTCGGTGTGAATATTGTTCTTGGCCAGCATACGCTCGGCGATCTGCTCACGCAGGCGCGGGAAACCCTCGGTAGTGGAGTACTGCAGGGCGGCGCGGCCGTTTTCCTTAAGAACGGCCATGGAGGCCTCCATCATCTGCTCCACGGGGAACAGCTCGGGGGCGGGCATACCGCCGGCAAAGGAAATAATGTCGGGCTGTGCGGTGAGCTTCAGCAGCTCGCGGATCTCAGAGCCCTTCAGCAGATTCATTCTGTCTGCAAACTGTACCATAACTAAATCCTCCTCAAATTACTTTTCCTGTTCCATTTTTGCAAGCTGCGGAATTGGATCCGCATGATCTTACCTGTACTATTTAACCACATTTTCTCGCATAAGTAAACAAATGAAACGGAGAAAAACGCCCGAAACCCTTGAGATTGCTTATTTTTGGATGAATCACTAAATTTGTATAGGGTACATTTGGCAATTTGACTGTGTTCAAAAATTGACTATCTGGCAGGCCCGCTGCATATAGTTTTCTGAAGGGGGCGATGCCATGAGGGAGTATCCAAAAGATCGCAGCCGAGAGGGGCGTGTGCGGCAAAAATCGGAAAAGCCCATGAGCAAACGGGAACGGCGGCGGCTGGTGCGCCTGTCTGTTAGCGGGATACTGCTGGTGCTGGTGGTGGCGGTAAAGCTGCTGATGCCGGATCTGGCCAATGCTTACAAGGATAAATTGATGGGAGAAGACACGGACATTGTAGAGGCATTTTCCGCAATGGGAAAGGCTTTTTCCAGGGAGGGAGGCATCCGTGACACCCTGTAGGATGCGTATACAGCTGTATTCGGCGAGAAAAAACCGGAGGAGGCGGCGTCTCCTGCCCAGACGGCAGCGGCCTTTTCCGGGGTCTATACTCCGGAGAGTCTGCCGGAGCAGACGGCCCTTGACCAGCGGGTGCTGGGCTTTGCCTATGCCCCGCCCCTGGAGGGAACGGTGACGTCCGCCTTCGGCTACCGGCTGCACCCCATCGCCGGAGAAAACCGGTTTCACTATGGAGTGGACATCGATGCGGAGGAGGGGACGGGCATCCGGGCCTTTGCGGACGGCGTTGTGGGCGTAGTGGCACAGAGCAGCGATTTGGGAAACTATGTGACGGTGGATCATCCCGGTGGCTTTACGACCCTCTATGCCCACTGCAAGTGCATCACCGCCTCCGCCGGGCAGACGGTGCGCTGCGGTGCCATATTGGCCCAGGTGGGACAGACCGGTGCGGCTACAGGGCCCCACCTGCATTTTGAACTGCACTGGGATCAGGTTTACATAAATCCGGTTTACTATGTGGCGTCATAGAGGGGTGGCTGTGCGCGTTTCGCCCACGGCTGTATTACTGCTGGCGGTGTTTGCACTGGTGGCGCCGCCGGTGTGCCTGGCGGCGGTTTTATTGGCAGCGGGATTCCATGAGGCAGGGCATTACATGGCGCTGCTGACGAGGGGCGGCAGATTGGCGGCGGTGT
>OGLB01000796.1_pt1 | contig 14933 bp, 14 predicted proteins | sample 1572551 | NCBI WGS metagenome assembly OGLB01 (sample SAMEA2582003, study PRJEB24529) | metagenome | biome: Human gut stool | place: China | collected 2011
GATACCATCAAGGCAGACCTGGGCAAGGTAGATATGGTAGTTTACAGTCTGGCAGCACCTAGAAGAACAACTGCAGACGGAACAAAGTATACATCAGTGCTCAAGACTGTTGGACAGGAGTACAGCAACAAGACTCTTGTGCTCAAGGACAACACTGTTACAGAGGCACATATATCAGCAGCAAATGAAGATGAGATAAACGCCACCATCAAGGTTATGGGTGGTGAGGCCTGGATCGATTGGATGCAGGCGCTCTCAGACGCAGGGGTTCTGGCTGATGATGTCATCACAGTTGCTTATTCATACATAGGACCAAAGATCACATTCCCTATCTACGCTGAGGGATCGATCGGACAGGCAAAGAAGGATCTGTACAAGTCAGCAGACATTATAAATGAAAAATTCCCTAACATAAAGGCGAAGATAGCCATCAACAAGGCTCTTGTCACACAGTCAAGTGCAGCTATCGTACCTCTGTATATCACACTTCTCTACAAAGTTATGAAAGAGAAGGGACTCCACGAGGGATGCATAGAGCAGATGCAGAGACTGTTCATGGATAAGATCCTGGATGACACCCAGGTGGACGACAACGGATTCATCCGTATGGACGACTGGGAGATGAGAGATGATGTTCAGGAAGTTGTTGCTGAGCACTGGGATACAGTCAACAATGACAATGTCAAGGATATAGCAGACATCGATGGATACTGGGAGGATTTCTACAACATGTTCGGTTTCAAGATCGACGGTGTGGATTACTCAGCAGATGTTGATATCATGTAATATTCATGGGTAGTTTCAATATATAAATACTACAAATGCCCCACAGATTCATAGAATTTGCGGGGCATTTCGGTAAGCGCTTTTTTGGTGTGCCTGACCCATTATTTTCGCAAGGAGGAAGACGGTATATGTACAAATATTTATTATTTGATCTTGATGGAACCATCACCAAGTCTGAGGAAGGAATATTCAACTGTATAAAATACGCTTTGGACTGGGCTGGAATTCCATATCCTGAATACAGAGTATTCAGAAGCTTTATAGGACCATCACTTTATGATTCTTTCGTGAGGGAATTCGGCATGGACGACGCAAAAGCGAAAGAGATGGTTGCGAAGTACAGAGAGAGATACAACGTGGTAGGTCTCTTCGAGGCTGAGGTGTACGACGGAGTGGCAGACACCCTGCGTGCCCTTAAGGAGAAGGGCTGCATACTCTCAGTTGCAACCAGCAAGCCGACAGAGCCGACACTCCGTATCCTTGAGAAGTTCGGTGTGGGAAAATATTTTGACGTTGTAGTTGGAAGTAATCCCGACGGAACAGGATCAGACAAGAAGCACATCATATCCCAGGTCCTTGAAAGCCTCAAGAAAGATCACGGACTGACAGAAGATATGATAAAATCAAACCAGGTTGTGATGATAGGCGACAGACGCTACGACATAGAAGGTGGCAAAGCCTGCGGCCTCCAGACCATAGGAGTCCTCTACGGTTACGGCAGCAGGGAAGAATTCGAGGCAGCCGGCGCCGACAACATAGTAGAGACACCGGAGGAAATCCTGAATCTGTAGATAGAAAGGTAGCTTATAGTTTATAGATGTCTGTGTTAATATATTTTTTATTAAATATCTATGATTATTTTTGTGGGATGACACTCTGGGGAACTGAATAAAAGAAAAACAGGTAAGAGTCGATATCTATAATATAGTGTGGTGTATAAAATATATTTTTCAGCGAAATATGTCAGGAACATGATCTGAAAAGTATATATCCAACAAGACCAGGATGCCATACTCCCTGGGAATATAAAATTGGGTCTCTATATATGTAATCGGTAGCGAAGACGCCTGAACTTTGCTGCTTATTGCTAAGGCGGAGCTCGCAACGCCCTTATAGCGAGCGGGAGCCGCGTGCAGATATAAGCAAAGCAAAGTGAGGTAAGTCGAGCGTGATTACATATATAGAGACCCAATTTCTGTCCCTGGAGAGTATGTCATCCGTCCGTTCGTCATATCATCTCCTGACATTTGAGATATACCCGAAGAACGCTCCGATGATCCCCCCGATAATGTGGGTGAGATTCGACACATTGTCCTTCACAAACACTCCGTCAGCCACCTGTCCGCCGATATAAAGCACTGCAACAAGTATGAAGGTGAGCGGTATGGAGCCGTCCTTTATACATGCAAAAGAAGACAGAAGAATGTATGCGAATACCACTCCGCTGGCGCCGAGCAATGCTGTACCAGGGAAGAATATAAAATGCACGATTCCTGTCACCAGTGCGGTGGTGATGGTTACGATGAGCAGATCCTTTGAGCCGTATTTTTCCTCAAGCAGTGGGCCGATCACAAGCAGCAGCGTCATGTTGTTGATAAGGTGACTCCAGCTTGCGTGACCAAACACATGGGCAAACATGCGGATGTAGGTTAAAGGATCGGTGAGAGGGGCTCTGTATACTTCAAATAGAAGAAAGTTACTTTTGCCGCCTGTGAGGATATTCAGGAGATAAGCTCCCAGACAAATGAGTGCAAATGTAAGTACCACAGGTGAGTTAAAAGATATTCTTAATATGGTTTTGGATTTTGTCTTTGACATGGATCGGTTCCCCTCTTATTCATATAGTATAGAAAAATATTACCAGCGGTCATCCGCTGGTAATATTTTTTTAAGCGTCATAATCTGGCATATCGTTAAAGTACATCTTGTAGAAGTTGGTACTCTGTTCGAGAACTAATTATAAGAACCCTCATGGTTGATGGAAGCGGTACGGCGATGAGGTCGTTGAACTCATACTCTCCGGCTGCTGAATCAATCACATGTCCCATCTGAGTCTCATTATGTGTGTAATCGGCGTTGAAACCGCCGTATTTATTGCCACGGGCATCAAGACGTATCCACTTCTTGAGATCTGGGTGATATACCGCATTAAGTGCATGCATAGCCATAAGTCCGCCCTTGTGCTTGATACGGATATAGCAGAATCCTGTATATAAGTTGTTGGCACGAAGCAGTGCTGCCAGCAAATTGGCCTTTGAATAGCTGATGCCCGTGCTGGCTTCCAGTACATCGGAAGCGCTGATAGTTATTACTGAAAAGTTGCTGTCATATGTGTGAGAAATCCTATCCCGGACAAAATAGTAACATGCCTGTATGATCTCATCACTGCTCTTGCAATCTGCAGCAAGTTCCTTTGCCTTTGCAGCGACGATAGGATTGTCATAATTTACATACTTGTCGTATTGCAAATATGCTGAATCCTTATTTCTCTGAATTAGTTGCATTGTGTCATCTCTCCTTTATTACTTGGAATATGTAGAACTTCAGATAATAAGATTCATCTGCAGCCCATAATATTGGGTGATCAGGAGCCTGTGTGCGGAACTCTACCTGGCGAAGTCTTACATGTGAATTCATGGCGGCCTGTTTTATGGTCTTGGTAAATAACTCGAAATCCATAAAATGTGAACATGAACAAGTTGCAAGGAATCCACCATCCCTTACGAGTTTCATAGCACGCAGATTAATCTCGCGATAGCCTTTGACTGCGTTCTTTATTGAATTTCTTGATTTTGTGAATGCCGGCGGGTCAAGTATGACAACGTCAAACTGTTCGCCTTTTGATTCCAGTTCAGGAAGAAGATCAAATACATCTCTGCACTCAAAAGAGACAGTGCTCTCCAATCCGTTGAGCGCTGCATTTTCTCTGGCCTGGGCAATAGCAAGTTCTGAAGCGTCTACTCCCAAAACGCTGGAAGCACCGGCTATGCCTGCGTTTAGAGCAAAGGAGCCTGTGTGTGTAAAGCAATCAAGAACCTTTGCATCTTTACATATTCTCTGAATAGCAAGACGATTATACTTCTGATCCAGAAAGAATCCGGTCTTCTGACCGTCTTTCACATCAACAATATATCGAACGCCATTTTCATTTATATGAACCTTTGTGTTAAATTCGTCACCAATAAACCCTTTATAGGTATCCATCCCCTCGTGTTTTCTGACTTTTGCATCGCTTCGTTCATAAACACCCTCGATTATTATACCATCATTTTTAAGTATATTTTTTAAAATATTTATTAACAAATTTTTAACTTTGTCGATGCCGAGTGCCAGTGATTCGACAACAAGCACGTTTTCAAACTTGTCAATGACGATTCCCGGCAGAAAATCAGCCTCGCCAAATACGACACGGCAGCTACTGGTGTCGACGGTTTTCTTGCGGTAATCCCATGCATCCTGAAGTCTCTTTGTGAAGAATGCCTCGTCGATCTCGGTGTCCACATGTCTTGTGAGCATGCGGATGAAGATCTTGGAGTTGGTATTTATGAATCCTTTGCCGAGTGGATAACCGTCGAAGTCCTTTACTATGACGATGTCGCCGTTCTCAAAGCTGCCGACTATGGTGTCGACCTCATTGTCAAATATCCATGCTCCGCCGGACTTCAGAAGTCGTCCCTCTCCCTTTTTTAATGTAACAATAGCTCCCATAATATATGTATCCTTTCTCTGTACTGCCGTTGGCAGACATTTTTCGTTGTCTGTTTTTGAATTTTGCGGATTTATTTTACCATATGTAGACAAATAATCCAAGATGGGGCAACTTAACACATTTGTAACAAAAAACTTGTAAAAAAGTTATACTTGTAAAAAATATGTAACACGTGTATACTACGAACGTAGCAGAATGCACACAAACGTCAGATTCCCTGCGGAAACTGATGTTTAATAAAAAGGAGGACAGTAAAGATGTCTACAATGAAGACTAATATTGCAAAGAGAGAAAAGAGCCTGATGGCGGCAAAAGCTATAGGCAGTCTTATGGCGATTGCTGTATTGGCTATTGTGATTTTTTCTACAAATGTGGTGACACAGGCAGATGAGATGGGAGCTGACGGCACGGCAGTTCTGGCCACAGCATCAGATGCAGTTCAGAGTGGAGTGATACAGGATGAGGATGGTTACTTCAGATATTATGTTAATGGTGAAGTGCAGAAAACTGCAGGCTGGATAGATGCCGATGATGGCACCAGATATCTTATAGATGAAAATGGCGTGGCAGCTATGAAGTTTACACGTTCTGGCGATACCATCAAGATATACAGATTCAGCGCTGATTCAAAGGACTGGACGATCTGCAAGAACGAGTGGCAGACAGTGGATAACGTTCTCTATTATCTGAACAATTCCGGACTGTGTGAAAAGATATACGATAATAGCAGCAAGAAGGCAAAGTCACTGAGCAGCGGCAAGCTTGTCCAGGTGAAGAACCAGATGCTTATTCTCAACGATGGCAGAACATATTATTTCAATTCAAATGGTGACAAGGTCACAAAGGGCGGTTGGTATCATATAAATTATGACAATATGGTATTTGTAACAGGCGGTGGATCCCACTATGTAAAGGAGAGGATCTACAAGGCATCAGGCATTTTCAGAAAGTATTCATTTAACGATTCAAAGAAGAGCTGGGATATGAACAAGAACCTGTGGAAGAATACAGGCAGAAAGCTGATGTATTTTGATGGATCAGGCACATGTACCATTCTGTATGATCAGGCATCGAATATATTGTACAGATACATATCAAGCAGCAAGTCATACAAGAGAGTCTCAAATGTGATCGACAAGCTCAACGGACACAGATACTATTTCTATGATGCAAATGGAAATAGACGTACATCATCAGGATGGAAGAAGGTAAATGGAAGTACCGCTTACTACGTATGTGACGGCGGATATGTTACCTCAAGATATACAGATCAGAAGGGTACAAAGAAGGTATACGACTTTGATTACTCGAAGAACACATGGGTGCAGAAGAAAAATATGTGGAAGACTGTCTACCGCAGCAGATATTATTTCGGCTCTAAAGGCGTAGCCACAATCAGCTATAACAACAGCACCAAGAAGGCATACAAGTTTACAGGCAGAAAGTGGAAGCCTGCAAAGAAGCTCATAATGAAGATCGGAAATGCCAATTACTATTTCAACAGCGCTGCAAAGCGAGTTGTAAAGGCTGGAAAGTATAAGACAGCCGATGGCTACATAGCATATGTCAACAGAAGAGGCGTTGTATATAAGAGAGAGTACGATCTCTCGGTCAAGAGATATTACACTATCGATCTTGGTAAGGGCAGAAAGACAAGAGTATATGGATATTATGATATAGGCGCGGCAAACAGACTGAGTAAGATGGTCAACCAGCATCGTGCAGAAAATGGACTTTCAAGCCTTAAGGTGTCAACATCTCTGACAGAGACCGCTACCACAAGAGCAAAGGAGATAAGCAACAAGTACAGCCATTACAGACCAAATGGAACACTGTGTCTCAACTCCATGTACGAGTTGTACGGAGAGAATCTTGCATGTGGTTTCAGTGGTGGAGATCTCGTGTTCAGAGCATGGTCCAAGTCGACCGCACATGACAGCAATATGCTGAATACTACATACAAGACCATGGGCGTTGCAGTATTTGTGGCTCTCAAAAATGACAAACAGGGATATAAGAGATATTATGTCCTTACATTTGGCAAGTAATTTTAATTAGGAAATTAGTGGAAAATAAGACTGTTAAATCCCTCAAATTAAATTGAATTATATGGAGAAATAGAGTACCATACATAGTATAAGGCAAATAGTCGGATATAGAATTTTGGCTAGTTTGGGAATGGAGATTGTGTGTGGGTTTCATATATTCGTCTTTAAATAGAGGTGCCGGCGAGAGTGTGGCACTATTTGACAATAGAATAGCCAGGATGCTTCCTTTTGTCACGGGAAAGGCATATTTTGACCTCAGGAATTATGATGCCCAGACTGGAGAATTCGGAGTATATATTGAATGGGATGGTGAGCTTGATGCAGTGCTTGGATATTCACTGCCGGCGGGAGGATATTTCGTCAAAGCAACCACACCGCAGGCGTACAGATTCCACAGGCTCGACAAGGGACTCCCGGTATATATGAAGTTGATAGCGCAGAATGGCAGACTGTATCCTTATAGGACATATGTCATGATGGACGGCAGGCCTTTCAGTGTGGAATTCGGCGGTGGAGTTATGATCCCTTTTGAGGACAGATACGAAGAGCTTGGATGCGAAGCTGCGAAACAGACTGTGGATACTGGAAGCCAGAAGCTTTTGATGGGAAGTCAGAGTGGAATGACAGGAAGTCAGAGGTTCCGGTGGAATGGCAGTCAGATGAGACTGCTGTTTGGAAGTCAGGGAGGCTTCAGATACCTGGCGGGAAGCCAGTATAGAATGATAGGAAGTCAGCGGTTCCGGTGGAATGGCAGTCAGATGAGACAGTTATTCGGTAGTCAGGGAGGCTTCAGATACCTGGCGGGAAGCCAGTACAGAGTGTTTGGAAGTCAGCGGATAAAAAATATGCCGATGGTGCTTGAAAGTGACACACAGTGGCCACAGGACAGTATGGATTCAATCAGAACAAGCCAGGAGCTGATGGTTGAGTTCCCTAAGGAGTGGCAGCTTATCAACAGAAGCAGAAGACCGGCCAGCCGGATTGGTGGCAATGCTAAGTTTGGATATGGACTGGATCTGATCTAGTACATGACCGGATCTTGGAGGATATATGAAGGATATAGAGGGATTCCACACATTGTGGACTGCTCCTTATTTTGAGAAAAGTAAAGATGACACTTACAGCATGCAGGATTATGAGCTTTTGACCATGATCCTGTCTGCTCTTATGTGGAGAAAAATGAATGGCCCTATCACACTTTACGGTGATGCAAGGGCCATTGATTATGTTGAGGGACAGGGATTGTCGCATATATGGAATGGCGGCATAAAAGAGATACAGGTTCCTGACAGCATATCCCCGGGAGTGTTCTGGGCTGCGGGCAAGCTGTATGCGCTTAAGGCGGCGCATATGCCGGCGGTCATGGTGGATCTGGACCTTATAGTGTGGAAGAATATAGGGGAATACATAGCGGGGACGGATATTTGTGCAATACACAGAGAAGGAATATATCCGGATGTATATCCCGGCAGGGACTTCTTCAATATGGACAGTTCGTACAGCTTTGATCCCCTGTGGAGCTGGGATGTTCCGCCGGTAAATACCTGTATGCTATATATGGCTAAGGAGCAATTTAAGAACTATTATGTGGACAGTTCCATACAGTTTATGGAGAATTGTAGGGAGACTGAGGAAAATCTGTGCCACATGGTATTTGCGGAGCAGAGACTGCTTGCGATGTGTGCTGCGAGAAAGGGAAAGATCATTGCTTCATTTTTTCCTGAGGCGGCGGATATAGAGAGACAGGATGTGTTCACACATTTGTGGGGATATAAGAATATTCTGAAGTTTAACTATGGGAAAAGGGTTGAGTTTAACGGGCGTCTCTGCGAGCGGATAGAGCGGGAGTTTCCGGAAGAGGCGGATGTTATAAGGGAGTTACATGTTTGTAGATAAAGTGCTGAAGAAGATACCCAGGGAGATATACATATATATACTGTGGGGAATTGTCGTGGGAGCGGTAAATCTTGGCTCCGCCTGGATATTTATGTACAAATGCGGGATAGAACCTGTCAGGGCCAACTTCCTAGCATGGATACTGTACAATTTTGTGTCATTCATAACAAATAGAAAATCGGTGTTCCACACTGCCGCAGAGACTGCATGGGAGTTCATAAAAGAACTGGTGTCATTCTACGTGAGCAGGGTGTTCACACTGGTGGTGGAGGAGGGCCTGATCTATATACTGGTTGACAGGCTTCACCTGTGGGCGATGGGCATAAAGACGTTCACATCAGTGCTGGTGATATTCCTCAATTATTATATAAGCAAGAAGTTTATATTCAGAAAGATAAAGGAAAAACTGTAAGAGATATGTATAAATGCGAATGTTTATCGAGAGTTTATAGAAAAACATGGACACAATTACTTCCAAACATTTGACAGTTGGAGTATAATTGAGTAGTTAAATATGTAAAAAAAGCAGAATAAGTAATGCAAGGAGATAAGTATGAAGAAGAGAGTAGTAATAACAGGTATAGGAGCCATAACTCCAGTCGGCAATACAGTTGACGAGTATTGGGATTCACTTAAGGAAGGAAAGCATGGCTTCGGACCTATTACACAGTTTGACGCTTCAGCATACAACTTTGTAGCAAAGGACTACATTGATCCAAAGTCTGCAAGACGTATGGCTAGATTCACACAGTTTGCTGTGAAGGCAACCCAGGAGGCTATGGCAGATTCAGGACTTGATATGACAAAGGAAGATGCTTACAGAGTTGGTACATGTATTGGTTCAGGTGTTGGTTCACTTCAGGAGCTTGAGAACGCATATGGAACCATACTTACAAAGGGACCACTTCGTGTAAGTCCATTCGTAGTTCCTATGATGATCAGCAACATCGCAGCAGGTAACGTTGCGATCCAGTTTGGTCTCAAGGGCAAGAGTATAGATGTTGTAACAGCATGTGCTTCAGGAACAAACAGTATCGGTGAGGCATTCAGAACTATCCAGTACGGAGACGCTGATGTCATGGTAGCCGGCGGATGTGAGGCAGCAGTTTCACCTATCGGTATATCAACATTTGATTCACTTACAGCACTTACATCATCAACAGATCCAGACAGATGTTCTATTCCATTTGATAAGGACAGAAGCGGATTCGTTCTCGGTGAGGGTGCAGGTATTGTTATTCTTGAGGAGCTTGAGCACGCAAAGGCAAGAGGTGCAAAGATCTACGCAGAGCTTTCAGGTTACGGATGTTCAAGTGATGCACACCACATCACAGCACCTGAGGAGTCAGGTGAGGGACCAGCAGTTGCCATGACCAATGCGGTTAAGGATGCAGGACTTCCACTTGATGCGGTTCAGTACATCAATGCTCATGGTACAAGCACACATCTGAACGATCTTGTTGAGACACGTGCTATCAAGAAGGCATTTGGCGATCACGCAAAGGACATCAAGATCAATTCAACAAAGTCTATGACAGGACATCTTCTCGGTGCAGCAGGAGCCATCGAGTGTATTGCCTGTGTCAAGAGTATAGAGGAAGGTTATATCCACAGAACAAGAGGCCTTGTGGAGAGCGAGGAGGAGCTTGATCTGGATTATTGTAAGGAGCCATGCGAGATGGACGTTGATGTTGCGATCAGCAACTCACTTGGATTTGGCGGACACAATGCATGTATCGTCTTACAGAAGTATAAGGAGCAGTAAATATCATGTTATTTATCAAAAAAAAGGCAAAGGATGCCGAGATAATTGCAGCAAAGGCTGCAGAGGAGGCAAAGGCTGCTGAGGGAATTCAGGAAGCACCAAAGGTGGAGCTTGTAAAGTGCCCTAAGTGCGGAAGAGAAGTTGAGAAGGAAAGAGTGAAGAACGCAAAGTACATTTGTTATGAGTGCGGTTCTTACTTCAGAGTTAAGACCAAGAATAGAATAAGAATGGTCACAGATCCAAAGTCATTTGAGCCATGGTTTGAGGATATGCCAAGCTCAAATCCTCTTGGAACAGAGGGCTATGAGGATAAGGTTGCGGCTGCACAGGCCAAGACAAACCTCAAGGAGGCTGTTACTATAGGAAAGGCAACCATCAATGGTGAGCCTGCTGTAGTTGGTGTGTGTGATGCAAGATTCCTCATGAGCAGCATGGGATATGTTGTGGGTGAGAAGATTGCCAGAGCTGTCGAGAAGGCTACAGAGGAGAAGCTTCCGGTATTCATGTTCTGCTGTTCAGGCGGTGCACGTATGCAGGAGGGAATCATTTCTCTGATGCAGATGGCCAAGACATCCGCTGCATTCAAGAAACATTCTGATGCAGGACTTCTGTATGTATCTATTCTTACAGATCCTACAACAGGTGGTGTTACAGCCAGCTTTGCAATGCTTGGAGATATTATCCTTGGAGAGCCAGGTGCGCTCGTAGGATTTGCAGGACCACGAGTTATCAAGCAGACTATTGGTCAGGAGCTTCCAGAGGGCTTCCAGAGATCAGAGTTCCTTGTTGAGCATGGTATCATAGATGGCATAATCACAAGAGACAAGATGAAGGACACAATGTATGATCTCATCGTCACACATAAGCAGAGACAGGGCTATGCTAATTTTGACAGTGCTGTTGAAGATGAGAAATTTGACATAAGCGAGATCCTCAAGGAGAGACTCAAGGATGACGAGCCTAAGACTCCGTGGGAGAAGCTCAGAGGTGCTCGTCAGATGAGCAGACCTTCAGGTTTCGACTATGTGAAGTATATATGCGATGATTTCCGTGAGATCCACGGAGACAGAACCATGAATGATGACAGAGCCATTGTGGGTGGTATCGGTCATATAGATGGACAGCCTGTAACAGTTATATCACAGGTCAAGGGAGCTTCCATGGCAGAGTGCATGGAGAGAAACTTTGGTATGCCTCTTCCTGATGGCTACAGAAAGGCTCTTCGTCTGATGAAGCAGGCTGAGAAGTTCGGCAGACCTATCATTACATTTGTAAATACACCGGGTGCGTTCTGTGGACTTGAGGCTGAGGAGCGAGGAATGGGTGAAGCCATAGCGAGAAATCTCTATGAGATGTCATCACTCAAGGTTCCTGTACTCTGTATCCTTATCGGAGAAGGCGGAAGCGGTGGAGCACTTGCCCTTGCAGTAGGCAATGAGGTATGGATGCTTGAGAATGCGACATACTCAATCCTTTCGCCTGAGGGATATGCGTCTATCCTCTGGAAGGACAGCAACAGAGCTGAGGAGGCTGCAGAAGTTATGCAGATTACAGCGCAGGATCTCAAGAGACTGAACGTTATCGAGCAGGTCGTACCTGAGTACGGCGGAGCAGATGAGCAGTCAGTTCCATATATAGGCAAGTACCTTAAGATGAACATTAAGGAATTCCTCAAGAAGTATTCAGACAAGACTCCTGAGGAGATCGCACAGGACAGATACGACAGATTCAGAAATCTGTAGATCACAGATATACTATAGATGAAAGGCATTTCTCAAGTGAGAAATTTATCTCACGGGGGATGCCTTTTATTCATGCATATGTTGAAGTGATGGTGTTTTTTTGGTAAACTTTATGTATATGGCTGAAGATACAGCTTGAATTGGAGGAGCGTTTATGAAGAAACAGATAAAGGTTACTTTGATAGTTATCGTGGCCGCCATCATTGCGGCAGCAATCATATGGTACGTGATGTACCTGCGGGGCAAGGAGCAGGATCTGCTGACACCTGTGGGAACACGTGCAGAATTTATCGGTGATACAGACAAATATCCTACCATGCTTACAGCGAAGGGGACTCGGATCCTGAATGCAGACGGAGAACAGGTTGTTCTCAAGGGTGTGATGGTTCCAGAGTCGCGCAGTCTGTATGAGGAGAAGAAGTTTAATGAGGATTTCTACAAGGATGTATTTGCCAAGGGTGGTAATGCCATAAGGGTGCCAATAAGCCCTGTGGAGTACAAGAATGACGATTACTATATGTGGAGATATCTTGACCGCATAGTTACCTGGGCCGGAGAGAACGATAACTATGTTATTCTCGACTGGGATTATACAGGTAACCCGATAGATGGTTCCGGGGATGAGATGCCGGATCTCGACGAGAATCCGCTGGATTATTCTGCTGAATTCTGGAAGAACATTGCGGATTATTTCAAGAACACTCCAAATGTTATATTTGAGATATACAATGAGCCGGTTGGCATGAGTGATTCAGAGTGGAAGAGATGCGCGGAGAGCCTTATAGGAGTTATAAGGGATGCCGGCGCAAAGCAGCTTATAATCGTTGGAAGTCCGGATTACTGTTATGATCTCGGATGGCTTGACGAGCTCGGCGTGAAGAATGACAATACTGCGTTCTCTGTTCATGTTTACCCGGACAAGGTGTTCTGGCAGAAGTTCCTGTCGGGCTATGTGACAAGTTATCCTCTTATAGTGACAGAGTGGGGATATGCAGACGATGATGTCGAGGTCAAGAATGAGAAGCTGAAGGGCACCAGAAATGTATTTGGAATAAAATTTACCAGATATCTGGAAAAGCATGATATAGGATGGATCGCAGTTGGATATGACGATACGGTGGAGCCATCCATGTTTACTAAGTGATATAAGAAACTCACAAAATGGGGCGAGTATGTGACTGAGCTGCTTGGAGACAAGGAAGAATAAAGAGAATAACGGATAAAAGGGAGAAAATATATAATGGCAATCAGAATATTAGGAACAGGAAGCTACCTTGCGGAGAAAGAGGTATCAAATGATGAGCTTGCAAAGTATGTTGATACATCTGATGAGTGGATATCTTCAAGAACAGGTATAAAGAACAGAAGAATAGCTGTTAAGGAGACAACGACGAGCATGGCTGCTGAGGCTGCTGAGAGAGCACTTGAGATGGCAGGGAAGTCCGCAGAGAATGTGGAGCTTATAGTGCTTGCCACAGTCACTCCGGATTATTACACACCAAGCGGGGCGTGTCAGGTTCAGGCGGCTATAGGTGCGGATAAGGCGATTGCGTTTGATGTGAATGCGGCATGCTCGGGCTTTGTATTTGCCCTCAATGTTGCAAAGATGTATATAGAGACAGGGTTTGTGAAGAATGCTCTTGTAATAGGTTCTGAGACGCTGTCAAAGATACTTGACTGGAATGACAGAGGTACATGCGTATTGTTTGGAGATGGCGCAGGTGCCGCTTATATAGAGGAGTCTGACAAGGGAATCATAAGCATTGTCCAGGGTTCAATCGGCAAGAAGGGTATGGTGCTAAACTGCGAGAGCAGAAAGACCAACAATATATTTGTAAAATATCAGACCAATCATGTCTATCTGTATATGGATGGACAGGAGGTGTACAAGTTTGCGGTGAGACAGTGTCCTAAGTGCCTCCAGGAGGCTCTTGACAAGGCTGGAATGACCGTTGACGATGTGGATTACTTCGTACTCCACCAGGCAAATGTAAGAATTATTGAATCTGTTGCCAAGAGACTTAAGGCACCGCTTGAGAAGTTCCCTACGACTCTCGACTATACAGGAAATATGTCTGCGGCGAGTGTACCTGTACTTCTCGACCAGCTCGTGAGAGAGCACGGTCTGAAGCGCGGCGACAAGATCGCCATGTCGGCATTCGGCGCAGGGCTCACATACGGCGCTGTGGTTATGGAGTGGTAGAGGCTTTAACACCTGTAATTTTTGAGGGCGGAACGGAGCTCCTTGTAGTTTGGGAGTACTTTTTCTACCTCGTCCCAGAAAAGTGCGGAGTGGTTCATCTGCTTTCTGTGACACAGCTCGTGGACTACCACGTAGTCTATGATTTCGGGAGTGGTGTTCATCAGTGCACAGTTGAAATTCAGGTTACCGGAGGAGCTGCAGCTTCCCCAGCGGGTCTTCTGATGCCTGATGGTGATCCTTCCGTAGGTCACGCCTATTATCTGAGCAAAATGTTCTACACGTGAAGGAATATATATCCGAGCCTGTTCTGACAGTGCCTTTATATCGGCATCTGTCAGGGCAGTGCTTGGATTTTTTTCGTCTGACATATTGGAAATTCTTTTCTGCATGATTTCCAGATGGCTGCGGATCCAGTTTTGTCTGGAATCCACAAAGCTTTGGATCTGACTGTCGGTCATTCTGAGGGGCGCACGAACCTTTATGTTGAGGTCTCTGTCTATCTCGATACAGATAGATTTGCGCCTGCTCCTGACGACAGAATATTCGAATTTATCAGAATTGTTCATGGCATATTACCTGTCTTTGATAGGTACGTAGTCCTTAGGCTCTACAAGACTTGGATAAGCCGGACGCATTATCTTGTAGCTGTTGATCAGCTCCTCCATACGATGCGCACTCCATCCAACCACTCGGCCAATGGCAAATAGTGGTGTGTAGAGGGCGTAAGGGATCTTGAGCATCTTGTATAACAATCCGCAATAGTAATCTATGTTGATGCACACAC
>OGLB01000798.1_pt1 | contig 14923 bp, 20 predicted proteins | sample 1572551 | NCBI WGS metagenome assembly OGLB01 (sample SAMEA2582003, study PRJEB24529) | metagenome | biome: Human gut stool | place: China | collected 2011
TTGGGGAAATACTTGCAGACAAACTCTGCGGTTTTGCCCCATGCGGTGACATCGAGCCAGTTCGTCTGGTTTTGACCGCTGGCATCCTTATAGCCGGAATCGTTTGCTATGCGGAAAGAACAGACGGACTTGCCGCTGTTCGTGGTTTTGAGTTCCGGGTCTTTGACCATTCGGCCGATGATAGCAACAACATTCAACATAGGTTAGTCCTCCAAATAGTTTTTGTAAAAGCGGCGGCGAAAGTCGTCGTGGTTCCAATGGTAGTAGGCTTCGGCCCAAAGCTGGCCTTCCATGTGGTAGCGGTCTTGCAATTCGCCGCTGGCGTGGATAGCATTGTGGCAGTCGGGGCAAACGTTGACCCAAAGGCCTAAAGCCTTGCTTGCACTGCGGCGGGAACCGCCGAAAATTTCGTGCCGGGCGGTTTCCCCGAATCGGCCACAGTTATAGCAGAGGAACGACTCATCTGGGAACAGCGACGGCGCATAGCCGTTCTTGTCCAGCTTTACGCCGTATTCATTGCGGGTCTGCATCGTCTGTCAGTCCTTTCAACTTGGAGATTTCCTCGGGGGTCATGGTGGGGATGCTCTGCTGCCGGCATTCCTGCACGATCAGTTCAATGAGGCGGTGCATCTGGGTGCTATCAAACACGGACGAGCCGTACCAGCATTGCAGGTTGTAGAAAGTTCCCTGCGGGGTGGTCATTTCATCGAGCTTATGGACCTGCCAGCCCTCGCCCTTGCTCTCCCAGCCGTTTTTGAATGCTTTTGCAGCATCGGCGCGGAGGGTGACAAGGGCGGAGCTGCCGCCGATGTCGCGTATCAAATCGCGGTAGATGTCCAGTACAGGGCGGTTGATTTTGGCGGCAAGCTGGTTCATGAGCGCCCATGCGTAAGCGTTGGCCGAGAGGCTGCGCTTTTGTGAGGCCGTGCCGATGACGGCGGCAAGTGGCTTGCCCTCGTCAATGACGGCGCGGGCTTTATCGCAGTCAGCCGGGGAACATTCCAGCGTAATTGTGTTGCCGATAACAACTGCAGTCTTTATGGCAATTTGCTGCTTCATTTCCACGCCTCTGCAATCTGCTGGCCCTGCTTCCAATCTTCTGCGGTAAAGTCCTTAGAGGGCTTGCCGATGGTTTCTGCGATGAGTTTCCACGCATCATTTTCATCGGCGTTGTTCTTCTGGCAGTAGGCTCTGACGGCGCGCTGGCACTCGGCGCGGGCGGCAAGGCGGGCAGCGGCAGTTTCCGTTATGGTCTTATCGCTCTGTGCGCTGGCCGCTGCGGTGGTCTGGTTGTGATATTCATCGCTGTCGGGGTCTTTGGTGTCGTCAATGCAGAACAGGCCGTTCAGCGCGTATTTGCGGGCATAGCTGGATGCAGTGCCGGTGATCTGTGCGCCGTCCATGCCTTTCTTGGTTTCATCTTCGCGGGCAAGGGCGGTGGTGCTGGCGGCGTTGCCGTCCTTATCCTGCACTGTAGCGGTTGCCTTGATGTAGTACCGGCTACCGATGAGAATGACTTCATCCGAGACGGTCAGGGTGCAGCCATGCTTGGCGCAAAGAGGCTTTGCGGCCTCGAGAATGCTTTCTGCGTTGCGGTACTTATATTTACCGAACGAGTTGTAGAGATTCTTGGGGGCTTTGAGCTCCACTTGAATGTTGGACAGGGTTTCATAGATGCTCATTAGATTGCTTCTCCTTCCGGGTCGGGGGTGGTGAGGTGGATGCGGTAGCAGGAATCGGGGCAGGTGATGTCTGCTTTGGCAATGTCGTCAAACTGGGGGATAGGGGCGGTCACCCTTGTGCCGGCGATGGTGGTGCAGTAGTCTGCGAAGCCGTGCCAGGCGGAAGCATACACCGGAACGGAAAAAGAGTCTGCCAGCGCAAAGTGGTCGCGCGGATCATATACAAGAATGTCACCGCCGAGACAGATATTGAACGGCCGATGACCGCGCGGCTTACTGCGGATAGCTGCAGAGGCAGCGAGCAGCGGGGAGAGCGTTTTGAGCAAGTCTTTCAGCTCCGGCGCGGAAAGCGGGTTGAACAAGGTTTTCATTTAGTAGTCCTCCATACAGCGGCGATCTTCCCATGGGTCGTCCTCTTGGACATCCTCACCGGGGAAGTCGCCGGGGTTGTAACACATATCACAGCCGATGATTGTTGTTCCGATTAAGTAGATGGCTTCGCATTCCTCGCCGCATACAGGGCAGCGAGGGCGGCGGGGTTCATCAGGCGGGAAGGGGTTGTCTCTGGTGTAGTAGCTCATTTTGTGCCCCTCATTCCTATTTCAGAAGTTCAATGAATTTATCAGAATCGGCTAAAATGTTGATGTACTCGGCAAATTTTGCGTTGTAGACAATTCTCCAAGCTGCATCTTCTGAAAGTCCTGTACAGCGGATACCAGAATCGATAAAAGTATTTCCACTCATGTTGTTTATTCCGAGAAGATAATCAGAAGAAATTTGGAGTGTCTTGCAAATAATTTTTAAACTATTTGCATCCGGTACTGATTTGCCGTTGCACCAGAAACCTACTGTTTGTCGTGTTACGCCACACAAATCAGCAAGATATGTTTGAGTAAGTTCCGGGTACTTGCTAAACAGATTTCTGAAGTTATAAGAGAACTGAGATTCCGAAGCCTTAATTTTTCTGCTCATTTCCGCACCTCCTTGAAATACAGCCCGCACAGCAGATTCAGCGCCAGCATGGCGGCGAGGGTTGCGGGGGTGTTGAGAGAACCGAGCGCGGCCAGCAGCAGTACCAAATCTGCGGCGATTGCCAGCTTGACGGCGGCGCGTTTCAGTGATACAATATTCATGTAATACTTTCCTTTCTGTTCTTGCCGCGTCGGTGCGCCAACACCGATGCGGCGCTTTTTTGTTTCAGCATATAAGGCTTGCGATTTGTTCGCAGGTCATATCGCGGATGCTGCCATAGTGCATCCAGACCCAGCCGCGGGAGCGGCCAAGAATTTTTGCGACCTTCGAGGGGCCGAAAAGCATCTCGCCGGGGTAGAGCTCGGCAGCGCGGGCACGGACGGTGACAAGGGTGTCACGGTAGAGGGGTTTTTCACGGGGCATGGCGGGTTACTCCTTTCGTTTTGCGATCAGTTCACTTACAGCCTCTCCATAGACTTTGCAAAAGCAGTGGACAATGCTGGCGGTCAGGCAGACCCAGAACAAAACCCAGTAGGTAGTGCCCATATTGAGTTGCTGACCAATCATGTAAAGAAAAATGTAGATAAGCATGGGGTTACTCCTTTCTGCTGTAGTTGCTGTTATAGGCGTTTTTGAGGTCGTTGACCGTGTAGCGATTGAACTGCCCGGCAATGCCCAAAGTGGATTTTGCCCAGTTGTAGTTGTATTCCAAATCTGTTTGGCTTCGTTGGATTTCCGTTGCCAAATTATTTTGAAGATTTGGATTCAGATCGTAAAAATCACACAATGAAAAGGAATCAGGAGATTCGGCGCGAACTGAATTGTTCAACCGCTTCAAAGCGGACTTTGCTACCACTGCGGCAAGCAGGCTTGACAGGCCGGTAAGCGCGAAGGTCACCGTAAAAACGGTTGCGATAGTGGACATCGTTTACTCTTTTCTTTCTTCGATAATGTCGGCGACAGCCTTTTCAAAGCGCCGCTGCGCGCCAGCAGGGGAACGGTGACCGTTAAGAATGGCGCTTACATACTCCGGCGTGACAGAAAGAGCTTTCGCAACATCCTGTTGGCGGATGCGGTGGATGTGCATTTTGCCGACAATTTCCGCGATCCATTGTTCAGCCATACAAACTTATCTCCTTTCAACAGAATTTGTTGATTTTCTTAAACTCTTGTGATAGAATGAAGTTGCTAGAATCAAACCACCGATACAAGGGTCTAACTTTGTCAACCAACAGTTTCATTATAGTCTATTTAGTTAAACTTGTAAAGGGGTTTTGTCTATCTTTTTAGACTTTGGCGATATGCACAAAGGGAGAGGGATAAAACTATGTTTTTTGATGTTTACAAGAAACTATGTGAAGAGCACAATGTGACTTGTAGCAGGGCCGCACAGGAGATGGGTATAAATAAAGGGACTGTTTCGGTGTGGAAGAAAAAGGGAACCAGCCCACAGGCGGCACAGTTGCAAAAAATAGCGGAATACTTTGGTGTGTCTGCGGACTATTTGCTATCTATGGACAAAAAAGAAAACCCCATTGCAGAAAGCAATGGGGAAATCGTAGCCAGAGAGTGCGTAGACCTTACTGATGCAGAGCGGGAAGACATTCTAAAATATATAGCTTATGTAAAGTCTAAGCGAGACTCTGTTTGATTGATTGAATGTATAGAAGAACCTCTTGAAGTTCTTTGTCGGTTAGATCGTCTGCCGCAATCCTGATTTTTTCGAGTTGGGTCATGGTCGTTCTCCTTTTTTATGTAGCCGCTGTTTATAAAAACAACTATATACTACTTACGGTTGTAATGCAAGTAGTAAATTGTACAAAAATGGCCGTCAATATTTTGCGGTACGAATTATCGGACGCTTTCTCTTTCTTGTCCTGCCGTGGTGGCTGGGCGGAGGCTCTGGCACTTTACACATATCGTAGCTCCTTTTGTTAAAAGTGTACTACGCTCACAATAGGCTTTTTGTCAAACCGTGTAGATAACCAGAAAAGAAAATGCGATACATGACGGAATATATAAACTTACGGGGGTGAATGGTATGCCAAAGACATTGGTGTTTTGGCGAACCGATGTACATGACGATTATGTACATACAAATCAGCACTGCCCTGAAATAGTAAATGCAAAAACGGTGCAGTGCGGCACGATTGAACAGGCACAGCACACAGGCCATGTGCGGGCGTGTCCGAAATGCTACGAAAAAGGCGCGACATGTGACCGGCTACAGCCAACGACAAAAAGCCAGCCGCCGAAACCGGCAGAGACCAAAGACGATGCGAGCAAGTGTTTAGTGGAAGCGGTGGCGTTGCTTGCATTACTTTGCTTCGTAGTGTGGTGCCCGATCCGGATGAAGTAATCACTGCATTGAAAGAGAAACTAATAAAATAAGACCGTATGAATATCGATCTGATCAGAAACATATTGAACATACTTTTCATGGCACTGGCACTAGCGGCTGTCATCACTTACTTCATGGCAAGTGACTTCAAAGTATTCATCTATGTCTGTGCAGCAGCTATTTTTCTCAAGCTGATGGAATTCTTTATGCGGTTCATGTTATAAGCAATAGGAGGAGAAACTATGACAAAAGAAGAAATCATAAAACCCGAAAACCTGGTTTATAAGAAACCGACACTGATGAATGACAATCCGATGCATTACTGCCCCGGATGCAGCCACGGTGTGGTTCACAAGTTAATAGCCGAAGTTATTGAAGAAATGGGCATGGAAGATAAGACAATCGGTGTGTCACCGGTAGGATGTGCCGTTTTTGCATACAACTATCTAGACATCGATTGGCAAGAAGCCGCCCACGGACGCGCACCAGCCGTAGCTACCGCCATTAAGCGTTTATGGCCCGGACGTCTGGTATTTACCTACCAGGGAGATGGTGACCTGGCATGTATCGGCACTGCCGAAACCATCCATGCTTTAAATCGTGGCGAAAACATTACTATCATCTTTATCAACAACGCCATTTATGGAATGACCGGTGGGCAAATGGCTCCTACCACGCTGGTTGGCATGAAGACAGCCACCTGCCCCTATGGTCGTGATGTAGCCATTCATGGCTATCCGCTGAAAATGACAGAAATTGCCGCCACTTTGGAAGGCACCGCCTATGTTACCCGCCAGGCCGTACATACGGTTCCTGCCATCCGCAAAGCAAAAAAGGCTATCCGCAAGGCATTCGAAAACTCAATGAATGGCAAAGGATCCAATTTGGTGGAAATTGTATCGACTTGTAATTCCGGTTGGAAAATGACTCCGCAAGCATCCAATGACTGGATGGTGGAACACATGTTCCCCTTCTATCCGCTGGGTGATTTGAAAGATAAAGAATAAAAAGACAGAAACCATGAAACAGGAAATCATTATAGCAGGATTCGGCGGTCAGGGTGTGCTATCCATGGGTAAGATACTTGCCTATTCCGGACTGATGGAAGACAAGGAAGTAACCTGGATGCCGGCATACGGTCCCGAACAACGGGGAGGAACCGCTAACGTAACGGTGATCGTCAGTGATGAACGCATCTCTTCACCCATTCTCAGCCAATATGACACAGCCATCATACTGAACCAACCCTCATTGGAAAAGTTTGAAGGCAAAATCAAACCGGGTGGTATCCTCATTTATGACGGATACGGAATCATCGAGCCTCCGACACGTAAGGACATACAAATCTATCGTATTGACGCAATGGATGCCGCCAACGAAAAAGGAATGGCAAAGACCTTCAATATGATTGTCTTAGGAGGCTTGCTGAAACTGCGTCCCGTAGTATCCATTGAAAGTGTAATAAAAGCTTTACGCAAAACATTGCCCGAACGTCACCATCATCTGATACCGATGAATGAAGAAGCCATCCGAATCGGAATGGAGATTATTAAACCTCAGTAAGTTAAAATAACTCTAAACGAATAATAAAAGGAAGAACTTTCCATAGCGGAAAAGCTCTTCCTTTTATTTTTATATTGTATCTTTGCCGCCGTTATGAAAAGAATATTCTCTATTATTTTTTTATTATTCCTGTGCTTCCATACTTCCTTGATGGCACAGCGGACAATGAATACCCTGAACAATCAGTTCGGTTCCTCGGCAAACGGACTGGACAGAAACCAATATGACCGTAACGGAAACCCCATAGACACGACAGCCGTAGTAGATGCCAACACTATCCCCATAGGACTGTACTCATGGAAAGTGGACAGTCGTTTTGGCAATGTCACTTATATCCCCGTAGATACCTTGCAGCACGCTTTCCAGAACTCAAATGACATGGGCGGCTACACCGGACAATACAATTACTTGGGAAATTTGGGTTCCCCCCGCCTCTCACGCATCTTTTTTGACCGTCGGGATCCCAGCCAATACTTTTTCACCGACCCATACGACTTTTGCGTACAACGTCCGGAAGATGTCATATTCACCAATACATTTTCTCCATTCACGAACCTGAGCTATTACAAAGGAGGAGGCAGCCGTGACGGAGAAGAACGCTTCAAATCCTATTTTGCCATCAATGCAAACAAAAGACTGGGGTTTGGATTCTACATAGATTACCTGTATGGCCGGGGGCTTTACCAAGATCAGTCCACAGCCTTCTTCAACGGTGGCCTGTTCTCCAGCTACCGGGGAGACAAATATGACATGCATTTCATATTCAACAACGATAACTTGAAGATGGCAGAAAACGGAGGTATCACGGACGACCGGTATATCACCAACCCGCTGGATATGGCAGAAGGCAAAAAAGAATATTCCGCCAACGAAATCCCAACGCGACTGAGTCAGATATGGAATCACAACACCAGCTACCATGCCTTCCTGACACATCGTTACAACTTAGGGTTCTATAAAGAAAAACAGGACAGTGTGGATACGGACTCCGTAAAAATAACGCAGGTATTTGTTCCTGTCACAAGCTTCATACATACATTACAAGTGGACTTGAACAATCGCAAATACATCTCATACGATGACGCACAGAATCAGAAGTATTTTGAACATAACTATCTGGGGACCGACTCAATAGACAAGACGAAGCGCACATCCATCAAAAATACCATTGGCATTGCTTTACAAGAAGGATTCAACAAATGGGCGAAAGCCGGACTTACCGCCTTTTTAAGTTATGAATACCGAAACTTCGCCTTGACCGACACGACAAACATACCGGGACAGCGCATTATCAACAACTATAAGGAAAGTTCACTCTCCATTGGCGGCGAACTATCCAAAAAACAAGGAAAACTATTACATTACAATATTCTAGGAGAATTGGCCATAGCCGGTGAAGATGCAGGACAATTCAGCGTAGAAGGCAGAGGGGATCTGAATCTCCGTTTATTCGGAGATACGGTGAGACTGGATGTAAATGCATTCATCAAGAACCAGAACCCCGTATTCTATTTCAGGCATTTCCAATCCAAACATTACTGGTGGGACAACAACGATTTATCCAAAATAATGAGAACCCGACTGGAAGGAAAACTAAGTCTGGACAGATGGGGAACCCAGCTGCGTGCCGGAGGGGAAAATATAAAGAATTACACTTATCTGGCCAATACCAGCATACCGGTAAAAGACAGTGAAGGAAATGTCACCGGTTTCAAGAACAATGCAGCCGTAAGACAGCACTCCGGCAACATACAAATATTCACTGCAATGTTGCAACAAAAATTGAAAGTAGGAATATTTCATCTCGACGGTGAAGTAGCCTATCAAAAATCAAGTGAGCAAGACATTCTACCCTTACCGGAATTGTCGGCTTACGGCAACTTGTACATGAAATTCGGTCTCGCCAAAAAAGTACTCCAGATAGAAATGGGAGCAGATGTGCGTTATTTCAGTAAATATTACGCGCCAGACTACTCCCCCGTCATCGGACAATTCTATAACCAGAATCCTGATGACAAAATCGAGATAGGAGCTTTTCCGATAGTCAACGTCTATGCCAACCTGCATTTAAAACGTACCCGCTTCTTTATTATGATGTATCACGTCAATGCCGGTTCGGGAAAATCCAATTACTTCCTGGCGCCTCACTACCCAATCAATCCGCGAATGATAAAGTTCGGCCTTTCATGGAATTTCTTTGATTGACGGTCTATATGAGAAAATATCTGAAATACATTCTGATGGGTATCCTTGCAGTAACCCTATCCTCCATCTTCTTCAAAAAGAAAACGGAGGCTGAAACCAGTCTGCCCCGCGATTATGCAGAAATAGCGGCATCGGGAATCCTGCGTGCCGTTACCGAGTACAATTCTATCAGTTTTTATGCCGACGGCGACACCGTTTCCGGTTTCCACTACGAACTGCTCCATGCTTTTGCACACAGCAAAGGATTGAAACCGGAAATCACTCCCGAAATGAGCTTTTCCAAAAGACTGGAAGGCGTACAAAAAGGAACATACGATATATTGGCCAACAGCACGGTAGTTACCACAGAATACAAAGACTCCCTGTTGTTTACCCGCCCCATTATACTGAACAAACAAGTACTGGTACAGCGTAAACCCGAAAAAGAAAACGATAGTCTGTACATTCACAGCCAGTTGGAACTAGCCCGCAAGACCCTTCATCTAGTCAAAAACTCACCTGCCATCCTGCGCATACATAATTTAAGTAACGAAATAGGCGATACCATCTATATCAAAGAAGTGGAGAAATAACAATTACTGGCCATGGTAGCATATGGTGACATAGACTATGCCGTATGCGACGAGAGCATTGCCAAAGCCTCCATCAATGATTTTCCACAATTGGATATAGAAACAGCCATCAGCTTCTCACAATTCTATTCATGGGGAGTAAGCAAACATTCTCCAATATTGCTTGACAGCCTGAATTCCTGGTTAAATGACTACGTCAAGACTCCTGCATTCAAACTGTTGCGCAAGAAATATTACAATAACTGATTTTTATCCGGCTGAAATTGCAAAATAGTCCTATCTTTGCAATATAAATTGTTATTATTTTAAGCGGAATGACAAAAAAGTTATTACCATGGTTAAATTAGACAAAGTAAAATGGGGCTTCATCGGTTGCGGAGAAGTGACCGAGAAGAAAAGCGGACCAGCCTTTGCCCTGATCGAAGGTTCAGAGGTAGTGGCCGTAATGAGCCGTGACAAAGAAAAAGCTCAATCATACGCCAAAAGACACAACATTCCCCGCTGGTACTCCGATCCGCAGCAGTTAATAGGAGATGAAGATGTCAATGCTATTTATATAGCCACTCCCCCCTCTTCTCATGCCACTTTTGCCATTATGTCCATGAAGGCAGGAAAGCCCGTATACATCGAGAAACCTATGGCGGCCAGCTATGAAGACTGTGCACGCATCAACCGCATATCACAGGAAACAGGAATTCCTTGTTTCGTAGCTTATTACAGACGCTATCTTCCTTATTTCCAAAAAGTACGCCAGATGGTAGAGGACGGAGAAATAGGCAATGTCATCAACATACAGATACGTTTCGCCCAGCCTCCCCGCGCTTTGGATTACAACAGTACCAACCTTCCCTGGCGTGTACAACCTGATATTGCCGGCGGCGGTTATTTCTATGATCTGGCTCCTCACCAGCTAGATTTGCTACAAGATATGTTCGGCTGCATTCTCGAAGCCCAAGGATACAAGAGCAACCGTGGCGGGTTATATCCGGCAGAAGATACGATAAGTGCCTGCTTCAAATTTGATTCCGGTCTGCCGGGATCAGGATCATGGTGTTTCGTTGCCCATGAATCGGCCAAGGAAGACCGTATAGAAATCATCGGAGACAAGGGAATGATCTGTTTCTCTGTTTTCACTTACGATCCCATCGCCCTGCATACTGAAAGAGGCCGCGAGGAGTTTCTTCCCGAAAATCCCCCTCATGTACAACTTCCGCTCATAAAAGCCGTAGTAGAACACTTGCAGGGAAAAGCCGTCTGTACCTGCGACGGCATCAGTGCGACACCCACCAACTGGGTAATGGACCGTATACTTGACAAACTCTGATTTCTGCCTATGGACATCCGTCAATTATGCCTGTTTTGTCTGTCTTTCCTTTCCGCCCTCGGTGTATATGCACAAGCGGAACAGAAGGACTCGACAGTACAGGACAACAAGGGTGTTCTCATTACATTGACCGATGGAATAGCGACAACTGTCCGTCATACCGGAAGAAAAATCAGGAAAGTGGGAAAAGAATTCAACGCGGTCGATACCACCTATATCTCGCCTAACCTCTACAATCTGGCTTTCATGCTGGAATCCAGCAGTTGGTACGAATACTATCGGTTAGGCAGTAAAGGAAACAACGGCGAACAAAGTTTGGGATTCTCCCCCAATGCCAGTTTCAAGCTGGGGGTCTATTTCGGATGGCGCTGGATATTTCTAGGATATTCTTTCGATGTAAAAGATATTTTCGGCGGACACAAGAACAAGGCCAAGAAAACCGAAATGGCACTGAATCTTTATAGTTCCAAATTTGGTGTGGATTTATATTACAGAAAGACAGGAAGCGATTTCAAGATACGTTCTTCCAGCGGATTTGACCTGAACACTCCCATTAAAAATCTGAATTTCAACGGATTGCAAAGTAAAATCAAAGGACTGAACGCCTATTGGATTTTCAATTATAAAAAATTCTCTTATCCGGCAGCCTATAGCCAGTCCACCAACCAGCGTAAAAGCGCGGGTTCCCTGATGGCGGGCTTTTCTTATTCCCAGCACAACATATCTTTTGATTACGAAAAGCTTCCCGGTGAAGTGAGAGCCCAACTGCATGATGCCTTGCTTTTCAAGAAAGTGAAATATTCTGATTACAGCATCAACGTGGGCTATGGCTATAACTGGGTATTTGCAAAAAACTGGGTTTCCAATCTTTCACTCTTACCGGCCATTGCCTATAAAAAATCAAAAATAGACGATACGCCTAACACCGACAATCATTGGATAAAGGATATCAATTTTGACCTGATAACACGTGCCGCCGTGGTCTATAATACCAACAAGTACTTTGTAGGTGCTTCACTGGTGATGCATACATACGATTATCGGAAAAGGAATTTCTCTCTCACTAATACATTCGGAACCGTTCGTGTATATGCAGGATTCAACTTCTGGAAAAGGAAAGAATTCCGCGATAAATAAAAAATATACCGGAAGCCTATAAAGTTCTTCCGGTATATCACAGGTTAATTATATTAGACTCACAATAAATTCTTAGAAGCGGGCGCCGACTGTCAGCAAGAGCTGATGCCGTTCATTGTCCACTTTAGTTGCCGGAAGATCTATATCGTCAAAAGCATAAAAGTTTGATTTATACATATCATATTTATATGCCAAATCCGCATAAATTACACTGCCACGGTATCCAAGACCAAACGTAAAGGTATTCTTAGACTCCGTATTATTAAAATCAGTACGCGTGCTATATAAAGACAAGGCACTATAAGCATCTTTGGAAAATGCAGCCGAAGAATAATTATACCCTGCACGAATGCTAAACTCAGGTATGATCCGCGTTTCCATTCCTATACGGAAAGTATGGACACCTTTCAGATAATTCTCAACGCTAGGCTGATCTCCCAATTCATAACCATCCACATCCTTCAGCTTACTGGAAGAATAATCCTGATATTCATATTCCGCACCTACTGCCACCGCACCCGCAAAAGTAGTACCCGCACTGACATTAAATTTCCACGGAGTAGTAAGATTATAATCATAGGTCAAATAATCATACTCCGGAGTTACCAGAAAATCACTCAATGTCTGGATATAGGGTTTTTCATAAGCTAAAATATCAGAAGATAAAGTGGCATTATAGCTTTCTCTTAAATCATACCATGTAGGCGTGTGAACGGCAAATCCCAAACGGAAAGGAGAACTTTCTATAGGACGTACAATAACCCCCAACTTCAAATCCATACCAGTTCCTTCCAGTCTATAATAATTATCCAATGTATACCCCCCATTATCCGCACCCTTATCATCATTCAAATTTTCCGTATAAGAAGTATAACGGTCATAATTCACATCATAGACCCCCAAGGTAGCTCCTAAATAGACCCTGTCTTCAATATTGAATGAAACATTAAAATCATATTGACTGATACCTCCAGTTTCCTTACTAAAGAAGTTATTGTTAAAACCATTCCACCCCCATGGAGCATGAATGTTTTTTTCAGGATCATTAAACCAGTCAACCACACCGGTTCTCACCCCCATTACTCCTAAAACAGGTAACTGGTTCCAATATTTGGTATAAGGATTCTTCGCATCCAGTATGTCATTAAACTCGCTTTCCGTCAATCCATATCGTTCCATTTCCTGAGCCAGCTGGAAGCTTTGTGACATATTATCCAACGCCCCTCCCATAGAGAAAAGGCGGTTGAAGTTTTTACTTTTATGGTAATTGAATCCGAAATTCACAAAACGCAAAGAAGTATTGTTGCCTATCTTATTGCTATAAACAAATCCAATCTGGTCAAATGAAGCGCGCGTTTTGTCTTCATTCATTGACACGCCACTAAAGTTACTCTTTGTCGAAGTATTATTAAAACCAAAAGAAACGGACACGTCATTACTACGAAAAATGCCGATACCCGCAGGGTTGGAACTCATGACAGATATATCACCTCCCAAAGCTCCCATGGCACCACCCATACCAACAAATCGTGCTGTTCCATTCAAGTCATTCCCCAGCAACTTTTCCGCATCATAAGCATTTTGTGCGCTTGCCGTTGCCATTGCCAGCAACGTACAAGCGGTTACTATTACTTTATTTTTCATACATCAATTCTATTAAATACAACAGTCTGGTTTAATCTGCTACTTATCTGGTACGCGATCTGCCACCGCCACTTGAACGGGAAACACCGCCTCCGGAACTGCGAGAAGCACCACCGCCACTAGAAAAACTACTACGGGAAGAAGAAGTTCCACTACTACGGTAAGAGTTAGACGAACTATTACGGGAAGGACTGCTGCTACGGGAATATGAACTGCTGCGAGAGTTCGAAACGCCACTATTGTTACGATAAGCGCCACGACTTGCAGCCCCTGTTCTCTGATAAGCAGATCCTGCTGCATTTCCCACACTTCTCCGGGTACTGCTTGGTCTGGTATAGGAAGAACCCCTTCCTTCTGTCGGACGTGAATACGAATTACCCGGACGGACTCCTGCAGCCTGACTTGGTGAAAGAGTTGCTCCTGTACGGGTTCTGATAGCGCTTCTATTAGGACGAACCGAATTTACACCGTCAGATCCCGAAACCACTCTTCCTGATGAAGAACCGTTACGTGTTGCGGTACGATAACTATTAGCACTATTACGGACATTTTGTCTGGAATTTCCTACGTATGAATTACGACTATTCCTATCATAACTATTCACATAATTATTCCGGCTTGGGCGTGAAGAGCCATAGCTGTTGGTGTATCTTCCGGCATGTATCCCCGGATTACGTCTGCTTGAGCCATACCATCCATGACCGCCTCCCCAGTAGCCGCCGCCCCAACCGTGACCGGAATAATGCGGATAATAAATGAGAATGTCCGGGCGGTTCATCTCGCCAAAACGAAGTACTTCATCTGTATCCGTCACATCAAGGTCATCCACATCTGTATCTAACATTTCAAATTCCAATTTATCCACAACATCATTCACTGCCTGGCCAATCTGACCGCGGGCACCACATACCCAGATTTTCTGCATCACTGTTCCTCCATTTTCTCTTCTAGTATTTCTCAAAGCATAGAAAAAGATGTGAGTTTATGATTCACATTACATCTCACATCTTTTTACCGTTCTTTATTATATTGATCCACGCATTTGATGTCAAATATTTTTTTCCATGCAGGACAGATGATTTTTTATACAAAACATGCGACCACTACGCCATGTCATGATATTTTCCAAGGAACTCCCTCGTTCTCTGATTTGTCGAAGTAAATAATAACTCCGGTGTCGTCTCCTCCACGATCACACCTTTATCCATAAAGATCATACGGTTTGACACATCTTTTGCAAAGTTCATCTCATGCGTGACAATGACCATCGTCATTTTCTCCTCTGCAAGCTCCCGGATGACTTTTAGGATCTGAAGCGTCAGTTCCGGGTCGAGCGCAGAGGTCGGCTCGTCAAAAAGCATTACCTCGGGATTCATACAAAGCGCACGCACGATTGCCACACGCTGTTTCTGACCGCCCGAAAGCTGTGACGGATAATCGTTTGCTCTGTCGGCAAGTCCTACTCTTTCAAGCAGCTCCATTG
>OGLB01000801.1_pt1 | contig 14898 bp, 19 predicted proteins | sample 1572551 | NCBI WGS metagenome assembly OGLB01 (sample SAMEA2582003, study PRJEB24529) | metagenome | biome: Human gut stool | place: China | collected 2011
AAGGCCGGCAAGTACAACGGCTATCTGCTTGAGGGTATGGCTTGCCCCGGCGGTTGTGTTGCAGGTGCCGGAACAATCAACAATCCCGACAAATCTGCAATGGAGGTTCTCAAAAGCAAGAAAGAATCGTGCTTTGAGGGCGCTGTTGACACTCCGTTTATTGACCGCTTGTCAACACTTGAAAATATGTATAACGAGTTTGATAAGATGAAAGAAATTTAACAGGTCGGGTGATATTTTGAAAATGGTGATGTTAATTTTACGAATAATCGGCATTGCCGCAGCAGTTGTATTTCTCGGATTTTTCGTAATTCCGATGACTCACGGAATTATCAACCCGGGCAATATTGCAGGAACTTTTTTGTGTCTGTGGCTGTTGTGCGTGTTAATTCCGCCCGTTCACGGAGCAATAAAGGCATTTTGCTTTAAGCATTTGTTTACGAAAATAGTTTTTCGTGTAGTGAATATCGGCTTTATCGCTTTTGCTGTTTACGGTGCGATTGTCACCTCTGCAATGGTGTGGGCAACCTGTCAGGCACCGCCCGAAAATTCAACGGCAATTGTTCTCGGTGCTCAGGTTAAGCCGTGGGGACCGTCGGTAATTTTGCGTGGCAGAATTGACGCCGCAAAATCATATCTTGACGATTCTCCGAACGCAAATGCCGTTCTCAGCGGAGGACAGGGAAGTGACGAGATTATGAGTGAGGCACAATGTATGTACAATGTGCTGACGGAGTCAAAAATTGATTCTTCAAGACTTTATATGGAGGACAAGTCAACCAACACAACCGAGAATATAAGAAATTCAATGAAAATTATTGAGGACAACAACCTTAATACCGATATTACGATTGTGACGGACGGCTTTCATCAGCTCAGAGCGAGGATAATCTGTTCGCAACTCGGCATAAAAGGAAATGTCGGAGCAGTAAGCTCCGACACAAGGCTTTTGTATGTCCCTACTTATGCTGTTCGTGAGTGGTTCGCTCTTCCGTTTCAGCTTCTGTTTCGGTAGTCACAATCTCGGTGATATCACCGTTTGTGTCAAAATGAGGCTTTGTCCTGTGACAGTTTGCAAACTCAAGTGGATAAACCTCGTGTTCCGTAACATCCACAATAGGGGAAATCTCCTTTTTGCTGTTTCGTGACGGCAACTCAACAGGATAATTTTCATTCTGTCGGTTGCCGCCGTTATGATCAATGTCGTAAAAACTCAAAATAAAAACCACCTTTCCGTGAGGTGGTTTTATTTTTTGCAGAATTTTAAATTATATGCAGAGAAAACCTAATTTGTATCGTGCTTCAACTCAAGAATGTAGTCGGTTGAAACTTTGTACAGCTTTGCAAGAGAAATAAGCACCTCTGATGGCACATCACGGTTTCCGTTTTCATACCTAAAGTACTGCGGCTGTTTCATGCCGAGATATTCTGCAACATCTTTCTGCGTCATATCGTGATCCTCACGCAATTCCCTTATCCTTTTATAATAAGGCATTTTATCACCCTTTTTATTTATTTGCTATTGACAGAATAACATTCTTTGCGATGAAATTTTCGTATGATAACTAAACGGTTATAACAGTGGCGAAATTCAGTATTGCTATTGCATTTGTGATACATAAATTAGTGTGATGTGAACCTTATTGTATGTATAGAAGATATTAATGTGATAAAAACACATTGTTGTTATTCGTTATTTGTTAAATTGTTATCTTCATACAATTCTCATATTTGTTTATAATAAAACAATTTATCATCTTTTTGTTTATTTGCTATTGACAGAACAGTTGTCTTTGTGATAGAATATCTTATAAGATAACCGAACGGTTATAAACAACAAAGAGAAGTAAAAGTATATTCTTGTTTTCTCGTTCGATGTTTATATAATGTTGATTATCAAATTCAATTTCGGTGTATTATTGGTTGAAAATGCACTGTTCTAAGGAGAGATTTTGGTATGGCAAAAAAACTTATTAGTATTGCGACATTGTTTGTTCTTATGGCAGTAAGCGTATTCAGCGCTTTTGCGGTTGAGGATGAAACAAAAAATGCTCTTGTTTACGGTGATGTGAACATTGACGGTGATATTACCGTAATCGATGCTACCGATATTCAGAAGTACATTGTCGGTCTTGAAGAATTTACAGCAGACAGTAAGTCAGTTGCAGATGTTGATAGTGACGGTATTATTTCTGTTACGGATGCGACTTCAATTCAAAAGTATATTGCAGGTCTTAACGATTGCGGAAAAGTCGGTCAGCAATTTGTTACTGAATGATTTTAAATCATAATCACAGTAATAATAATTAAGCCCCGAGGTATTGTGTGTACTTCGGGACTTTATTATGCCTTGAATTATATGTATTATTAATAGGGCTTAAGCCCCATAAGGCATGACAATTGGATATAAATAAAAATCAGTCGGGAAGACATTGTTTTGCATTTTGCAAACTGTCTTCCCGACATTAATTTTACATTTTCAATTTTTAAATTTCAATTTGTAAACTTCCGCTCGGGAAGTATAAGTTTCGCATTAATAAAACTATCTACACGAACTACGCACTGAGGTACTCGGTTGAATAAAGCACAAGATATACAATGTAACGCTCGGGAAGTATAAGTTTCGCATTAATAAAACTATCTACACGAACTACGCACCGAGGTACTCGGTTTACATGCTTTCGGGACAAGAGATGTTGAACATTGTAAGAACATTTTTGATAACGGCTCTTACGCAGTTGCAAAGTGCAAGTCTTGCCTGCATAAGACCTTCTTCTTCGCCCTTAACACGGCAAGCGTTGTAGAATTTGTGGAAAAGTGTTGCAAGCTGTGTTACATAGCGTGTAACCTTGGTCGGATCGTAATCCTTTGCCGCACTGATGATTTCGTTGGTGTATGACGCAAGATGATTGATGAGCTCCTTTTCTTCGGGAGCTGTGAGGAGCGCAAGTTCTGCGTCTGTACATTCCCTCGGAGAAATGCCCTCTTTTGCAAGTGACTTGAAGATACTGCAAATTCTTGCGTGTGCGTATTGAACATAATAAACAGGGTTCTGATTGTCCTGACTTACTGCAAGGTCAAGGTCAAAGTCCATCTGTGTGTTAGCCTCTTTGGTGTTAAAGAGGAACCTTGCGCTGTCAACAGGCACTTCGTCAAGCAAATCGCCAAGCTGAATAGCCTTGCCGGTACGCTTGCTCATTTTTACAAGCTCACCGTCCTTAACAAGCTTAACAAGTTGCATAAGAACAACATTGAGCTTGTCACCGTCATAGCCGATAGCGTCCATTGCACCCTTCATACGCATTACATGACCGTGGTGGTCTGCGCCCCATATATCAATAAGAGTTGTAAATCCTCTGTCAAATTTATTCTTGTGATAAGCAATGTCGGCGGTAAAGTATGTCGGATTGCCGTTTTTACGAATAAGCACATCGTCCTTAAGCTCAAGGTTGTCAATGTATTTCTGTGACTTGCCCTCTTTGAGAAGCTTCTGTGTGAGCACCTCTCTGTTCTTGTACCAAACAGCACCATCTTTTTCGTAGGTAAGTCCTTTTTTCGTGAGAAGGTCAACAACAGCCTTAACAGCACCGCTTTTGTGAAGCTCGCTTTCAAAGAACCATTTGTCATAGAAAATCTTGTATTTTTCCATATCAGCCTGCATCTTCTTGATGTTCTTAGGAAGTGCATAGTCAACAAGAGCCTCTTTGCGTTCTTCTGCGCTTACATTAACAAGGCTGTCGCCGTTTAGGTCGGCATATTCTTTTGCAAGGTCTTTGATGTCCTCACCCTGATAACCGTCCTCGGGAAACTCTATCTCATCGCCCTTGAAAATCTGAAGATATCTTGCTTCAAGTGAACAGCCGAACTTTTCAATCTGATTGCCGGCGTCGTTTACATAAAATTCACGCCATGCGTTGTAGCCCGCTTTGTCAAGAACAGCGGCAAGACAGTCACCGAGAGCGCCGCCTCTTGCGTTACCCATGTGCATAGGACCTGTCGGGTTGGCTGATACAAACTCAACCATAACCTTTTCATCTCTGCCGTATTCACTTCTGCCGTATGCCTCGGGATTGGCAAGGATTTCCCTGATTACAGCCGAATAAAATTCAGTGCCGAGGAAAAAGTTGATGAATCCCGGACCTGCTGTTTCAAAGCGGTCAAACATTGTACCCTCAAGGTCAAGGTTTGATGTGATAGCCTGTGCAATTTTGAAAGGCGGCATACGGAATGCCTTTGCGCCTGCCATTGCCGCATTTGTTGCAAAGTCGCCGTGGCTTCTGTCGGCAGGTGTTTCAATGATAAACGGAGCGGCTTCCGCCTGGGGAAGTTCACCGTTTGTTATTGCCTTTTCAATAGCGTTTTCAATTGCTTTTTTTAGCTGTTGTACAGCAAGTGCATATGTATCCATATCAATCTACCTCATTTTCAAACTTTTCTTTTTCTTCAACCGTAATTTTAAACTTGTTTTCGCTCACAAGGTCATTGTTGAAATCAAGCGTGTAACTGACCTCAAGCGTTCCGCCGTTTTTGGTGAGGGAGTTGTTCATTGTTTTTGTGAAAACTCCTATCATAAGGTCGCCTGCAGGTGTCTGATACAGGCATTGATGCCGTCTGCCTTTTTCAAGCATAAGCTGTGAACGCATGGGACCTTTGCGTGTAATTGTCACCGTATTGTCCTGAACTTTGATGAGATTGTCGTAAAAGCTCTGCGGTGCATCCTCGTCATATTCTTTGTAGCCTATGTAACAATGGTCTTTTTTCATCAGAAAATTTCCCTCTGTGAGAACCTCAATTCTGTCGCTTTCATCGTCAAGAATCTGTTCGCCCAGAATGGAAATCATATATTTGCATTTTTTCTTTTCCTTATCTGTCATATCTTCCCTCATTAATACTGCTCAATGTCAATTTGTGTAACAGTATGCTCCATATTTCTGCCGAGAAACAGTCCTGCAACGCTTTTAAATCCGTCGGGAGTGTCGCTTACATAAAATTCGGGAGTCTGATGCACACCGTCTGTGTTGAGCAGATTGTTTTCTCTGAGAATTTTTGAGCAATAGATTGCAGTTTCATATCCCGAATCAACAAGCGTAACTCCGTCACCCATAAAGTCAGCAATTGCATCACGCAAAAGCGGATAGTGAGTGCAACCGAGAATGAGGGTGTCAACGCCTGTTTCCTTGAGTTCGGAAAGATATCTTCTGATGACAAGCCGTACAATCTGATCGTCACGACAGATGAAACCGTTTTCAACAAGCGGAACAAAAAGCGGACACGCCTGCTCATAAACCTTGTATTTCGGATTAAGCTTTTCAAGACGGAGCTTGTAGCTGTGGCTCGAAATAGTTGCGGCAGTGCCGATAATTCCGATTTTACCGTTCTTTGTTTTTCGGTCGGCAATGAATGCGGTCGGGTTTACAACTCCCGTGTACGGAACGGAAAGCTTTTCTTCAAGCATATCGCCTGCAACCGAGCTTACCGTACCGCAGGCTGCAACAACTGTTTTAACATTGTGTTTCAACAGAAAATTTGCGTCCTGAAGGGCATACTTTGAAATTGTTTCACGACTTCTGTTGCCGTAGGGTACTCTTCCCGTATCTCCAAAGTATATTATTTTCTCGTTTGGCAGCACATGCAAAAACTCTTTTACAGCGCTGAGTCCGCCTAATCCTGAGTCAAAAACTCCGATAGCATCTTGACAAGACATAATAAAACCTTCTTTTACATTAATATACAGCTTAAATAATAACACAATAATGTGCGTCTTGCAAGTCAAAACCTTTGACAAATCTGTTATTTGATTGTATAATGAATTCTGACAGACTAATCCGAGAGGAAGATTAAGTTGGAATTTAAAAAAGCTTTTGATTATATCGTCGGCAAGGTTGAAGAAGAACTTGTAAAACAGAATTATACAAAACAGAAGGTTGTTGCCGAAAACGACAACGAGCTTGTTTCGCTTTTTACAAGTGCGTCACTTGCATATTCGGTAGTATATTATAAGGATAAGGAACAAATGGTGCTCCGTTCCTGCACAATGACCGATGAAGGTCCCGACAACGAATGGAAAACACTTGCAACATGGCTTTACGATGAAACAGTCGGCACACAGAAGGACGCCGACAGTATCGCAAATGACTTTATCGAAGGCGTTTCGGGTACACTTGCAATCAAAAGGGCAAAGCAGGTTAAGCAGAAAAAGAAAAAGGATGACGACGGAACCGCCGATCCTAAGTTTCTTGCAAAGCGTTTTGTAACATATTTCCCCGAGCTTCGTGAGGAAATTAAAAACGAGGAAGATTGTTACTTCCCGTTCAGAGGCGCAACATTCGCAAAAGAGCATATTGCTCCGAAGATTCCCATGTATATTAAGCGTGCAAATAAGAATGAAATCGAGAAGTTTGCAAATGTGTTCAATGTTCAGTACAACAACGGTGATGTTGACACAAGGGCAATCATCACAATCGTTTTGCTCAATTCACTTGATGACGCTGAGTATAATGCACTTTATGAGCATTTCAACGATGAACTCAAAGTTGCCGCTTTAAATGCAAGAGCTTTTAAGGGCAAGACAGTAAAACCTGAAAAAGTTAAGAAAGTTAAGGCAAAGGCAAACACTCTTACAAAGAACTGATTTAATTGAAATTCACCGTAAAATCCCGTCTTGACGGGCGGGTTTTACGGAATATCGCAGAAAACACAGAATTTCTGCGGATAAATTGCAAAAAAGGCTTGACTAAAGCCTTTATATATGGTAGAATAACCTTACCTCTGAAAGGGGCTTATTTTTTTGTGCCCTATTGAGGGAGGCTAAAATATTCCGAAAAAACCGGGAGGTGCCGTTATGAGAGTAAAAATCACATTGGCCTGCACAGAGTGCAAACAGCGTAATTACAACACAATGAAGAACAAGAAGAACAGTCCTGACAGACTTGAAATGAACAAGTACTGCCGTTTCTGTAAAAAACACACTCTTCACAAGGAAACAAAATAACGGAGGTACATCATGGCTGAGAAAAAGTCTGAAAATGCAAAAGCAGCTGCTAAAAAGACTGCTAAAAAGCCTAATGTTTTCAAAAGGCTCGCAAAGTACCTCGGCTCCTGTAAGAGTGAAATCAAAAAGATCACATGGCCCACAGCAAAGCAGACAACAAAGAACTTTGGTATTGTCATTGCTATGGTAGCTATTGTAGGCGTATTTATCTTTGCCCTTGATCAGGGCTTGTACGCTCTCGTTGGTCTTTTTATGAACACAACCGCCTGATTCGTATCTGACATTGCTTGAATCACGAAAGGAAGAAAGTTGTTATGGCAGAATCAGAAGCAAGATGGTATGTTGTTCATACCTATTCGGGTTATGAAAATAAGGTTGCAACAGATCTTATGACCACAGCCGAAAACAGAAATCTTCAGGATATGATTATTGATGTCAAAGTTCCTGTTGAAATCGTAACCGAAACAGTCGGCGATAAGACCAAAGAGGTTGAAAACAAACTGTTTCCGGGCTATGTTTTCGTTAAGATGGTCTATACAGACGAAACCTGGTATGTTGTGCGCAACATCAGAGGCTGTACAGGATTTGTGGGACCCGGATCAAAGCCCGTACCACTTACAGATGCGGAAGTTTACAGAATGGGTGTTGAAACACGAAGCGTTAAGCTTAACTATTCTGTCGGCGATTCAGTTCGCATTATAGACGGTCCGCTTGAGGATTTTGTCGGTGTTGTTGAAGAAATTGATGCTGACAAAGATTATGTCCGTGTAGTTGTTTCTATGTTCGGACGAGAAACTCCGGTTGAACTTGAGCTTGCTCAGGCTGAACCGATAGAAGATTAATCAAATAATAATCAGCCGAATGGCTTTTTATTGGGAGTGTAACGCTCCCTGTGGGAGGGACCCTACACAGTGGCGTCCCGCAATTTACCACGAATTTTGGAGGTGCAAACACAATGGCTCAGAAGGTTGTAGGCTTAATTAAGCTGCAGATTCCCGCCGGAAAGGCTACTCCGGCACCACCTGTTGGTCCGGCTCTCGGTCAGCACGGTGTAAACATTGTTGCGTTCACAAAGGATTTTAATGAGCGTACAAAGAATGATATCGGTCTTATCATTCCGGTAGTAATTACTGTATATGCAGACCGTTCATTCACTTTCATTACAAAGACTCCGCCTGCTGCGGTTCTTCTTAAGAAGGCTTGCGGTATCGACAGCGGTTCAGGCGTACCTAATAAGACAAAGGTAGCTCAGATCACTCGTGAGCAGATCACAAAGATTGCAGAGCAGAAGATGCCTGACCTCAACGCAGGTTCACTTGATGCTGCTATCAGCATGATTTCCGGTACAGCAAGAAGCATGGGTATTACAGTAGTTGACTAATTATTTCCGGGTGGGAGGATAATTCCGATTGACCACCTAACAATGGAGGAAGACTGATGAAACACGGTAAGAAATATGTTGACGCTGCTAAGCTCGTTGACAGAACTAAATTATATGATACAAACGAGGCACTTGACACAGTTATCAAGACTGCAGTTGCTAAGTTTGACGAAACAGTTGAGCTTCATGTAAAGCTCGGCGTTGACAGCCGTCATGCTGACCAGCAGGTTAGAGGTGCGGTTGTTCTTCCTAACGGTACAGGTAAAAAGGTTAGAGTTCTTGCAATTTGTAAGGGCGCTAACGAAGAGCTTGCCAAGGAAGCCGGTGCTGACTTTGTCGGTGCTGAGGATATGACACAGAAGATTCAGCAGGAGAACTGGATGGACTTTGATGTTCTTATTACAACTCCCGATTGCATGGGTCTTGTAGGTCGTCTTGGTAGAATCCTCGGTCCCCGCGGTCTTATGCCAAACCCAAAGGCAGGTACTGTAACTCCTGACATTGCCAAGGCTGTTAAAGAAGCTAAGGCAGGTAAGATTGAGTACCGTCTTGACAAAACAAACATCATTCACTGCCCAATCGGTAAGGCAAGCTTTGGCGCTGAGAAGCTCGGTGAAAACCTTGACACTCTCATGGGCGCTATCGTAAAGGCTAAGCCTGCTGCAGCTAAGGGTCAGTACATCCGCTCAGTTGCCATTACTTCAACAATGGGTCCGAGCGTTCGCATCAACCCTGCTAAGTTTGGTGCTTAATTTCAGTTATTTACACAATAGTGTGAATATATAAAATTCGCTGTTCTAAAGACAGCAGGTGCGTAAGCGTAAAGGTTTTTCCTGCCTGCCGAGGAAGATGCAAATTACATTGTTTTGTGTTTTTGCAGCCGTCCGAGGTAAAACGGACGGCTGTTTTTTATGAACTGCGTTACAAATATTTTGGAGGTGAATTTATCTTGCCAAGTCAAAGTGTTTTAGAGCAGAAGAAAGCAATTGTTGCAGAGCTTTCAGAAAGACTCAAAAGCTCAATCACAGGTGTGGTTGTCAGCTACGAGGGTATCAACACTGAGGACGATACAAAGCTCAGAAAAGAGCTTCGTGAGAACGATGTTAAGTACACTGTAGTAAAGAACACACTTCTTTCCCGTGCTTGCGAGGAAGCAGGTCTTGATGACATTAAGCCTGTTCTCGAGGGTACAACAGCTCTCGCAACAAGCGACAGTGAGTATGCTGCTGCTGCAAGAATCCTCTGCAACTATGCTAAGGATCACGATAACTTTAAGGTTAAGTCAGGTTACCTTGATGGCGCTGTTATTGATATGGATACAATCACAGCACTTTCAAAACTTCCTACAAGAGATGTACTTCTCGCAAATGTACTTGGTGCATTCCAGGCACCAATCGCTTCTTTCGCAAGAGCTATGCAGGCTGTTGTTGATAAGGGTGGTGTTGAGGCTTGCTTAGCAGCCGCAACCGCATCATCCTGATGGTTTTCTCCGTCCGTGATGACAATAATCGCTTTGGACGTCTCGGTTTCCGGTGTAAACGACCGGGCGGCCAGATCGATCGCACTCCCGATAGCCGTCCCCTGTACCGGTACGATATCCGTACTGATATTCGACAGGAAAAGCTTGGCCGAAGAATAATCGGTAGTAATAGGTAATTGCACATAAGCATCCCCCGCAAATACAATCAAACCGATCTTATCGTTCGATAATTTCTCTACCATCCGGGAAATGGCCATCTTAGCTTTTTCCAAACGACTGGGTTTGATATCCTGTGCCATCATCGAATTGGAAACGTCGAGAGCGATCATCAACTCTACACCTTTTTTCTTCACCTGCTGCAGTTTCGAACCGAACTGAGGGCCTGCCACTCCGACAATGACAAACAATAAGGCCAGCATCAGCATAACGAACTTCCACGTGCCCCGCTTGAACGATAAAAGAGGCATCAAAGGCCCGAGTAATTCCGGATTACCGAATTCTGCTATCGCCTTCTTTTTTCGTCGGATCATCACCACATAAAAAACAATCAACAGTGGGATAACAATCAAGAGATATAATAATTCAGGATGTGCAAATCTAAACATAGCCAAATAATTTTACGGTATTTTCCTTAAAAGAGTATACTTCAGAACTGCCTGTGCAATCAGTAAACACATACCCAGCAAACCGAAAATAAAATACTGTTCATTCTTTTTACTGAAATGTTTCACTTCTATCTTACTTTTCTCCAACTGATCGATCTCGGAATAGATCTGCTGTAATTTATCGTTATCCGTCGCCCGGAAATATTTACCGCCGGTCACGTTAGCAATCTGTTGTAATACCCCTTCGTCGATTTCCACAGGCATATTCTGCAATTGCACGCCGAAGGGAGTGGGAACAGGATAAGGAGCTTCGCCATAGGTTCCGACTCCGATCGTATATACCCGGATACCGAAAGCTTTAGCTAATTCGGCAGCCGTGACAGGTGCTATCGCTCCCTGATTATTGATACCGTCTGTCAACAAAATCACCACTTTCGATTTACCGGGGCTATCTTTCAACCGGTTGACCGCATTAGCCAAACCCAGACCGATCGCCGTTCCATCCTGGATCATACCGCTTTTCACCTCCCGGAGTAGATTGACCAATACAGCCTGATCGGTAGTCAACGGACACTGAGTAAAGCTCTCGCCGGCAAAAACCACCAATCCGATTTTATCCTGAGGACGTTCGAGGATAAATTTCGTAGCCACCTCTTTAGCCGCCTCTAAACGGTCGGGCGTAAAGTCACGGGCCAGCATACTCGTGGAAACGTCCAGAGCCAGTGCGATATCGATACCTTCACTGGTATAAGTTTGCCAGCTATTACTGGACTGCGGACGAGCCAAGGCCGTCACCAATAAGATAATGGCAAGCAATTCCAATACGAACAAAACATGCCGCCACCAGATCCGGCCGGAATGTTTGATCCCCTTAAACGCCTGTAATGAAGAAAACTGTAAATCAGCATGCGACTTTTTTTCCTTCAGGATATACCAGACGATCATTGGTACTAAAAGTATCAATAACAGGAAATATTTCGGGTTTGCAAATTCGAATCCAAACATTTTATTTCAGTTTACAAATTAACTCATACACTCTTTTCAAAGTGCCTGATCGCCTCATTTATCTTTTACGTCTTCGGGAGTTTCGCTTTTTTCAGCTTCTTTTCGCTGTTGTTCTTCTTCCTGACGTTTTCTTTCTTCTTCCTGTTTCTGCTGCTGAGCAATTTCAGCCTCTACCCGTTGGTGAGTGTTATTGACAAATTCGTAAGCGGCATCCAGATAACGGGAATTTTCATCCTGCAAGGGAGTAAACTTAGCGAATTTCACATAATCGGCCGTCGTCAACATCTCTGCTATTCTCTCCCGTTCTTTGGCTTCTACCTCTTTACAATTTACCAAGGCCTGCATTGTTTCGGAGGAGGTCTGTTCCATGGCAGGTATAGCGAACTCTCCGTCAAGGTATTGGCGTACGGTATCCGTCAATCGGGTATAATATTCCTTTTCTTTTCCGGCCTGCCAAAGCTTATTGCCCTTGATTTCATCCAAGGAACGGATAGCCATGACATAAGGCGGAATCTCTTCTTTCTTCGGCGTAAACAAGGGTTTGTTCTTCCGCCTCCGGTCCCAATACAGCCAGAAGATCAGAATAAGGGCAATCCCTAACAAAACCCACAACAGATAAGGCAAAATCTCGGCAAAAGTCCAGGGTGCGGCATAAGGCATAACGATATCGTAATTCCCCTTTTGCGGATCTACCTGGAAAGTATTCACCACCAATCCTACGGGATCGGTCCGAACAATATTATTATATTCCTGACTTTCGATCGTAATGGGCTGAGGAGGCACAACATATACTCCTGTATCGAAAGCAGTGACGACATATTTTTCCTCCAAAAGCCATCTTCCATCCTTTTCTTTTACAGAATCCCGTACAGGACCGGAGATAATCTCCAATCCATGGACAACCGTATCCTGTAACCGAGGGAACACAATCCGGACTCCCGGGTCTACCTTCGCTTTAAAAGTAAGATGTTGTTGATCTCCAATCATCATATAATTGGTGTCAAGCGCCACCCCATATTCTACATGCTGAGCTTTCAGGGTCGCCACCCCTAAAAACAAGCACAGATATAATAATATTTGTTTCAAAACACTCCTCATAGTTACGATCTTTGATCAAAATCCATAATAATTAAGCCCTTTTCTTAAAAAAAGTGATTAAAGCCCTGACGTAGTCTTCGTCGGAACGGATATTAGCGACATCGACTCCCGAACGTTTGAAGATTGCATCCAGTTCCTTTTCGCGGACAAAAGCATATTTTTCATACGCTTCCCTCAGCTTTTTATCGGAAGTATCCACCCACATCTGTTCTCCGGTTTCGGCATCCCTCAGGTACATCATCCCGACCGGAGGCAATTGATTTTCCCGGGGGTCGTATACCCTCAGGGCGACAACATCGTGTTTCCGGTTAGCGATAGCCAAAGCATGGGCAAAATCGTGCTCGTCGATAAAATCGGAAATAACAAAACAGGTACACCGTTTCTTGATCGAATTGGTCATATATTCCAATGCCTGTTCGATATCGGTCTGTTTATCTTCCGGATAGAAATCGATCAGTTCGCGAATAATATGCAAGATATGTGTTCTTCCCTTCTTCGGAGGAATAAATTTCTCGATCTTATCCGAGAAGAAAATCACCCCGATCTTATCGTTATTCTGGATTGCAGAAAAAGCAAGCACTGCAGCAATTTCGGTAATCTGGTTTTTCTTCAGTTTCGAAATAGTCCCGAAATTACGGGAGGCACTTACATCGATCATCAACATGACCGTCAACTCCCGTTCTTCCTCGAAGATCTTCACATAAGGACGGTTGTGGCGGGCAGTCACATTCCAGTCGATATTCCGGATATCGTCGCCGTACTGATATTCTCTTACCTCACTGAAAGTCATACCTCTCCCCTTAAAGGCAGAATGATATTCGCCGGCAAAAATATTTTTGGACAAGCCCCGGGTTTTAATCTCTATCTTCCGGACCCGCTTTAACAATTCAGAAGTTTCCATATCTAAAAGTAAAAGGTTAAAAGTAAAAGGTTAAAAACGACCTTCCGACTATGGAACCTCTACGGCATTCAGGATCTCGTTGATAATATCCTCACTGGTAATGTTATTGGCTTCAGCCTCATAAGTCAGGCCGATACGGTGACGCAAAACATCATGACATACCGCCCGTACATCTTCGGGGATGACATAACCACGACGTTTGATGAAAGCGTACGCTTTGGCAGCCTTGGCCAAACTGATGCTGGCACGCGGCGAACCTCCGTAAGCGATCATGCTGACAAACTTGTCGAGCCCGGCTTCCTGCGGAAAACGGGTGGCAAAAACAATATCGATGATGTATTTTTCAATTTTCTCATCCATGTATACATCCTTCACTACTTCACGGGCACGAATGATATCTTCGGGTTTCAGAATAGTAGATGCCTTAGGGAAGGCTTTCTCCATATTCTGACGAACGATCAGCTTTTCTTCTTCTTTTTTGGGGTAATCGATCACTACTTTCAGCATAAAACGGTCGACCTGGGCTTCAGGTAACGGATAGGTACCTTCCTGTTCGATCGGATTCTGGGTGGCCATAACCAGGAAAGGCTCGGGCAAACGATAGGTCATATCTCCGATCGTCACCTGACGTTCCTGCATCGCTTCCAATAAAGCAGACTGTACTTTTGCCGGAGCACGGTTGATTTCATCCGCCAGAATGAAGTTCGCAAAAATCGGTCCTTGTTTTACCACAAACTCTTCTCTCTTCTGAGAATAAATCATCGTACCGATCACATCGGCAGGCAAAAGATCGGGGGTAAACTGAATACGACTGAATTTCGCATCAATCGTAGTTGCCAGCGTATTGATGGCCAAGGTTTTTGCCAGGCCGGGAACACCTTCCAATAAAATGTGCCCGTTGGAAAGCATCCCGATCAGAAGTCCTTCAACCAAATGTTTCTGACCAACGATGACTTTGTTCATCTCCATGTTGATCATGTCCACAAAAGAGCTTTCCTGCTGTATGCGTTCATTCAATGCTTTGATATCAACAGTATCCATAGATTCAAATTTAAAGTTGTTATATCTTATAAAATTCTATTACGAACCAGAAAAAAATGTGTTACTTTCAAGCCCACATTTCTATCGAATCTCTATTTTTGTCAAATGTTAAAATTTTGAGTACTCCAAAATTAGTCAATCTAAGTTCAAATGTTAAATTCCTAGCCTTAAAAAAAGTTAACCCTCCGTTTAAGGTTTTGCAAAAAAAATATCAGGCTATCCGTCGACCCTGATATTTACACCTTCTTATTTCTTCTTATTCCCTTTAACACGCTGCCTGAGTAAATCACGTCCCCGGGAAATGAATATATAAATAGTGAATACAAAAATCAAACAACGTAAAATAAACCCAGCATTCAGTACCGGCTCAGCTCCCTTAAAATCACGGATTAACCA
>OGLB01000803.1_pt1 | contig 14891 bp, 17 predicted proteins | sample 1572551 | NCBI WGS metagenome assembly OGLB01 (sample SAMEA2582003, study PRJEB24529) | metagenome | biome: Human gut stool | place: China | collected 2011
ACGACCTCTGGTTGTCCATAAGTGCGCCCTTCATGAAAAAGCAATGAAGGGAATGAAAAACTCATCCCCTCCGCCATTACACTTCCTCCATATCGGTATTTGTTTCTTTCTGCATTGCCTTTGAAAAAAATTTCCCATTGGCTTCCTGCTTTTTCAGAAAACCAATCAGCTTTGGGATGTCTTCCTCCTCAATAGGCGCACCAAGAACGGATTCCACCGCACCGCCAACCTGACAGAGCCTATGGGTTCGTTTTTTACTTTCTTCGGCTTTCTTTCGTTTCAGAAGTTCTTTCTTCTGTGCTGCATATCGTTTTGCTTTTTCAAGGCTTTCCTGTTCCTTCTTTTCCATTTCAAGCATTCGTTCTTCATAACTTTTTGTTGATTTTGCCATGATTACATTCCCCTTTCTTTTACAAACATAAGTTCTCGGTTGCGTATCAGAAGAAGCACATGGTATAATCTTCTTGCGTGTAGGTATATCATGGCTTCGGTCTGATAGAACCTTTGGCGGTTTCTTTGGAAGCCGCCTTTTTAATTTGCCGCAGTTCTTGTTACGGCTTTTACATTTCCTCTATCCCTCAAATCACGACCTTCATTCGCTTCCATAAACATTTCCAGAATATCGGTTTTAATCAGGACTTTGCGACCAACCTTTAATACTGGAAGTTTCTTCCATTCTACAAGCTGTCTTAAGGTGTTTCTGCCGATTCCCGTATAGTCAGCAGCTTCTTCGATGGATAATGCAATTTTTCTTTGCGTCATATAATCACCTCCTTATAAATTGCATTATGCAATTCTTGTGATGTAAGTATATCCTTTTCATATCTTTTTGTCAAGCGTTACGAAATATTAAAAATAATTTTTAAGTTGCATATTGCAATTACAGAAAAACAATGCTATAATTCATACATACCGAAAAAGGAGGCAGTCAGCATGAAAGATAAAGAACTACGCAAGCTGATAGGCAGCAGAGTAAAACAGCGCCGTCTGGAATTGAATCTGACACAGCCTTATGTCGCAGAAAAGATGGGTGTTACCGCTTCTACAATCCTGCGTTATGAGAATGGTTCGATTGACAATACGAAAAAAATGGTGCTGGAAGGTCTTTCGGAAGCACTCCATGTATCTGTGGAATGGCTCAAAGGGGAAACAGATGAATATGAAACCGACATTACGGATAAGAGAGAGTTACAGATTCGTGATGCGATGGGAGATATTCTGGAACAGTTACCGCTTGCCCTTACCAAAGAAGAAGATGCTTTTTCAAAAGATTTATTACTGCTGATGTTAAAACAATATGGTCTGTTTTTGGATTCCTTCCAGTTCGCCTGCAAAAACTTCAAGGGGAATGCTGGTCAGACGGATATTGCCAAAACAATAGGGTTTGAATCGAATGATGAATATAATGAGATTATGTTCTTAAGGGAAATCACTCACACCATCAATGCTTTTAATGAGATGGCAGACGTTGTAAGGCTCTATTCCAAGAAACCAAAAACAGCAGAACAAAGGCTTGCAAATCTTTTATCAGAAGTCTTATACGAAGATTCCGAATCGGTATAGTAAGACAACCGGAGTTATGATATACTTACACGCACGAAGCATTTCATCAGTTCCGATTGTCTAATATCGAAAGGAGACATACGATTATGGCAAAAGGATCTGTAAGAAAAAAAGGAAAGAAATGGTACTACCGCTTCTATGTAGAAGATGCAAGCGGCAATCTGGTTCAGAAAGAATACGCTGGAACAGAAAGTAAAAGTGAAACGGAAAAAATGCTCCGTCAGGCAATGGATGATTACGAAAGCAAGAAATTTGTCGCAAAGACAGATAATCTTACTGTAGGAGAACTTCTTGATATGTGGGCGGAAGAAGAACTGAAAGTCGGAACACTCAGCAATGGTACAGTGGAAAATTATCTTGGTGCAATCCGTTGTATCCAGAAACATCCGATTGCAGAACGCAAATTAAAAACCGTTACTGCTGAACATTTACAGACATTTCTCGATCTGCTTACATTCGGTGGGGAATTTCCAGATGGAAAAGTGAGAAAAGGATACAGTAAAGATTACATCCATTCCTTTTCAGCAGTATTACAGCAGGCTTTCCGGTTTGCAGTATTTCCAAAACAGTTGATTACTTTTAATCCTATGCAGTATATTAAGCTGAAAAAACAGGCAGAGGATGTGGATTTATTCTCAGATGATGAGGTAGAAGAAGGCATACAGCCTATTTCCCATGAAGATTATGAGAGACTGATAGAATACCTCAAAGTAAAGAATCCACCTGCAATCCTGCCAATCCAGATCGCATACTATGCGGGACTTCGTATCGGTGAAGTTTGCGGATTGACATGGCAGGACATCAATCTTGAAGAACAATGCCTGACCATTAAAAGAAGTATCCGCTATGATGGCACAAAACATAAAAACATCATCGGACCAACCAAGCGAAAGAAAGTAAGGATTGTTGATTTTGGCAATACTCTGACCGAAATACTGAAAACCGCCAGAAAAGAACAGCTTAAAAGCCGGATGCAGTATGGTGAACTTTACCACCGCAATTTCTACAAGGAAGTACAGGACAAAAACAGAGTGTATTATGAATATTATCATCTGGACGGAACCGAAGAAATCCCGGCAGATTACAAGGAAATCTCCTTTGTCTGCTTGAGACCAGACGGATGTCTGGAACTTCCAAGCACACTCAGCATTGCCTGCCGGTCAGTTGCGAAACGACTGGACGGATTTGAGAATTTCCATTTCCACCAGTTGCGACACACCTACACAAGCAACCTCCTCTCAAACGGAGCTGCCCCAAAAGATGTGCAGGAACTGTTAGGACACTCTGATGTCAGTACCACAATGAATGTCTACGCCCACTCTACAAGAAAGGCAAAGCGGAACTCCGCCAGACTTCTTGATAAAGTGGCAGGCAACGACTAAATAAAAAATTCCCTTATTTCCCTTGCTGATTCCGCATAAGGGCAAAAATAAGGGAAAATACATATCATTTCACTATTTAAGGGGCTGGAAAGCCCGTAAAATAAGGAAAGTTCAAGAAATCTCTCCACAAATTCCGATTTTGATGTCTGTATTATACCATAATGATACTATTATGAAAAAGGAAAAAGAGTTCTTTATCATTTGTCTTTGCACATCTATTAATAATCGTTTTGTTGGTTACACCAAGCATTTTGCTTACTTCAATTGGTGTAAACTCATATAATCGCTTTTTTAACAGAAAGGCTAAGAATTCTTTTGATAATTCGTATACTTTTTTAGAATGCAATACCATTACCACGATCTTTTTAAATGAATCAGGGATATTTCTAAATGAATTAAATTCCTGCTTCTGCTTTTCCTCAGAGGTCATATCATAAGCCACCTGAATATAATATCTCTGACTACCCTGATTGACTACAAAATCAACTTCAAACTGCTTTCGAGTTGTTTTTCCTTCATCATTTTTCGCATACGCCTCTACAATACCAACATCCACATTATAACCTCTGATAAGCAGCTCATTGTAAACAATATTTTCTACCTTTAATATCATATCTGGCAGCGGGAATGAATGCTCACCTTGCAAAGCCTGTAAAAATTGAAAATGTAAAGAAAATTTTGTGCGATTATTCGGTATAGCGATTAGGATTTCTCGAATCCGTAAACCCATTTTCCACGTAAGAACAGATACAGAAAAATCACGGAGCTGATACCCCAAGTCAATGGGTATGCCCAGAAAATCACTCGTATATCCGGGAGAATACGAACTGCCACAGTAATGTAGCTTACGCGAAACAAACACCAGTCACAGAGCATAACGATCATCGGAACGGATGCGTTACCTGATCCACGAAGTATTGCTGCGATGCAATGAGAAAACGCCAGCAGACAATAAAATAACGCAATTGTTCTGGACTGCATGACTCCATAATGTACAACATCAGGATCTCTGTTAAACGCTGTGATCAGTACCGGTGCTGCCACATATATGATAATACCGATCAACTCTGCAATAGTAATCGAGCAGAAAACTCCAAATCTTGCTCCCTTTTTCGCCCGATCATACTGTTTTGCACCCAGATTCTGACTGACAAAGGTTGTCAGAGCCATTGTAAAACAGGTCACCGGCAAAAAGGCGAATCCCTCTATCTTGGAGTAGGAACCACATCCTGCCATCGCCATTTTTCCAAATGCATTTATATTTGACTGTACAAAGACGTTCGCGATCGCGATCACTGAATTCTGAAAACCGGATGGTACACCATTCTGGATGATCTGCTTCAGCATAGAACTGTCAAAACGAATCTCTCGCAATTCCAGACGGTATTCTTCTTCCACACGCAGCAGATGAACCATACAGAGCAGTGCACTGACAAACTGTGAAATTGCGGTTGCAAGTGCTGCTGATCCGACTCCCATGCCAAGACCTGCGATAAAGAAAATATCCAGAACGACATTGACACAGGAAGAAATAATCAGATATATCAGTGGATGGCGTCCATCACCGACCGACTGCAGAACTCCAACAAAGATATTGTACATGACAACACCCATAGACCCTGCAAAATATGTACGGAAATACACAATAGATTCCGGGAGCACGTCCGCAGGAGTTCCCATCAATACCAGGATCTTTGGTGCCAGAAACATTCCCAAAACTGTCAGCACAGCACCGGCCACAAGTCCAAATGCAACCGTTGTATGGATTGCCTTTTTCAGGCAGTCTCTTTTTTTGGCTCCGTAATATCGTGCAATAACAACACCTGCACCCATGGCAATGCCGTTAATAAAACCTACCATCAGAAAAATCAGATTTCCAGATGAACTGACTGCCGCCAGTGCATTACTTCCTAGAAAATTTCCTACGATCAGTGAATCAGCAGTATTATACAATTGCTGGAACAGATTTCCCAGAAACAATGGAATTGCAAAAAAAATGATCTTTTGGGAGATACTTCCCTCTGTCATTCTCAGACTCTTTTTCATCGCTAAAATTACGCTTCACTTTCCTGTGTTCTTTGAATCAATAGAGATGAAGGACTGCTCTTCGTGATAGTTGCCTCTCTACCTTATTATTTGTACCATACCATGCATATGTTGCTGATGTCAATGTAAAGACTGCTTCTATATCTGTATTTCCGAGTTTACCGTATTCCATAGTGCTCTCCTTATCTTAATCCAGCGCACTCTTTCTCCGATACCGCCTCACACCACTCATTGGAACAATCCACTCCCGGCACCTCAATTGCCAGATGGGAAAACCATTCATCCGGTGCTGCGCCATGCCAGTGTTTCACTTCTGCCGGAATATTGATGCAGTCAGCTGGCTTCATTTCTACAGCTTCTTTACCTTCTTCCTGATAATATCCTCTTCCGGCAACACATACCAGGATCTGCCCGCCTCCACTTTTTGCATGATGGATGTGCCAGTTATTTCTGCATCCAGGTTCAAATGTCACATTGAAAATTCCAACCTGAGAAGTAGAAATCGGTGCAAGAAAACTTCTGCCGGAAAAATACTGTGCAAAGCCATCGTTTGGTGCACCGATTGGAAATACCATCTCTTTTGCATGTGCACGCATTGCTTCATCTTCGTATGGCAAATCTCCTTCACCTGCCTCCCACACTTCCTTTGCAAGATTGAAAACAGCCCATGCTTTTGGCCAACCTGCATAGAATGCGGCATGTGTGATCACTGCAGCAATCTCTTTTTGTGTCACACCATGATTTTTTGCATTTTGAAGATGATATTTTAAAGAAGAATCCGTAATTCCGGAAGCCATCAGCGCAACCACTGTGATAATACTTCTTGTTTTTACGTCGATATCCTGGTTATTCCAGTTTTCGCCGAAAAGTACATCATCGTTAAAATGTGCAAATTCCGGTGCGAATTCACCAAGTGTATTTCTTCCTGCTGTCTGTACTATTTTTTTCATATTCTGTATACCTCCATAGCACTGTTATTTATAAAGAGTTTACCCATTCACTGATTTCCTGTTTCGTTCCGCATTTTAACAGTCTGCCTTCTGTAATAACTGCGTCTGGTGCAGATGACTGCAATTCTTTCACAGTGTTTCCAAATCCACTTCCTCCGGATGTTGCAAAAAGCACAATCTTTTTACCACTGAAATCGTAAGCTTCTAAAAATGTATTGATGATTGTCGGAGCCACATACCACCAGATTGGGAATCCCAGAAGGATCTCGTCATAAGAACTCATATCCATCTCTTTTTTCATAATCTCCGGTCTATATTTTTTATCACTCATTTCCACACTGCTTCTAGATTTTTTATTCATCCAGTCAAGATCAGGCTTTGTATATGGAACTTTCGGCTCAATCTCAAATAAGTCTGCTTTTGCTTCCTCTGCGATCATCTCTGCTACTTTTTTTGTTGTTCCGCTTGCACTGAAAAATGCCACTAATTTTTTACTCATAATAAAAAGCCCCTTTCTTTGCGTATTTTTCACAAAAAATAGATGTATAAGATTTACATTCATCTTACACATCTATTTTAAGCTCTATCACTTCATTATGTCTAATGCTTATATTGAATTTTGTTTTATGCCTGAAAAGCATTAATCTCCTCGATCATTTTACGGACTGCCAAAGAATATGGGATATTCCGTCGCCAGGCAATCACCGTACTGGTCGTGATTTCAGGAGAAATTCTTCGCTGTACAAGAATATCCTCCCGCCAATACTTTGCAGCACCTTCGATGGATACCGGATAGCCCAGTCCATTTGCCGCCATGACTCCTGCATTTGTTCCGAGATTACTTGTAAAAGCAATCTGAAGTTTCGAAAAGTCTTTTCCAAACCAATTGGCAAGTTCACTTTGAACATTTACTCTTTCCGGCAGGATCAATGGTTTTCCAATAAGATCTTCTTTTCTTATAAACTCTTTTTCTGCCAGTGGATCATCCGGCCGCATTCCAACACACCAGTGATCGCAATCTGTGATTCTGATATAATCCAGCCCTTCGGTGTCCACCGGCTCCATGAATAATGCAATATCTACAAGTCCTTTGTTCATCATCTCATACACTGCATCTGCTGTTGCAGTATGCAATACAATCTGAACCAGCGGGTATTTTTCTTTATATGTTTTACATATCTCCGCCAATGTCTCCACTGCTGCAAATTCACCGCATCCAATGGTTATATTTCCCTCTACAACATCTTCTTTTCCTTTCAGTTCCTCAAGTGTTTTTTCCTCAAGATTAAGGATCTCCAGGGCACGCCTTTTTAATAAAATCCCCTCTTCAGTAAGCGAAATTTTCTTCCCGCTTCGAATAAATAATGTTACTCCAAGCTCCTCTTCAAATGCCGCCATTTGTCTGGATAGCGTTGGCTGGGTAATATGCAATTGTTCTGCTGCTTTTGTAAAGCTCTGTTCTTTTGCTACTGTCAGAAAATAGCGTAATAGTCTTAATTCCATATCATTAAAGTCCTAATCTTCCCTTGTTTTTTTCAAACCTTTTAATCAATTCTTTTCCCGTTACTATAATTTCATTTCGCCAGGGATGACCGAAGATTCCACAATTCATTGAAATATCTTCCATTGGCGAGAATTATAATCCATTCGCCAGTGATGCCATCACGAATCCATCTTCTAAAACCCTCCCTTCATACTTCACATGGTCATTCACCACCACTCCAATGATTCTTGAGTTGTTTCTCGCGAGCAGAATGCCGGCCAGATTCGGGATATATCCTGTCCTTTCAAGCTCCTGCTGAACACGTTTTACTGTTTCATCTGAAATCTTTTCTGTATTTCCATAAATCACTTTTGAGACAGTTGCGGTACTAAGTCCTAGTGCATCTGCGACATCCACAATCCTAACCCTGTTATGTATCATATCCATACCCTCTTTACCTGAATTTGTAATTACATGGTACAATCAAAATCTGATTTTTACAAAGGTTAAACGCATAACCCATAACAAAATCCTTATTATGTTTTTGTCGTATTTTACTAAAACGTTCTGTCCCTTCTTGCATAGTCCAAGCATTAGTCATTGATCTTGTATTTCTTATGAAATAAACTCTCTCCTCTTGTCCCTAATTCTCTCATAAATATCAATCGCCTTGTTAAATCCCTTGCTCAGTAATTCATCACATGCTTTATTCAGCGCATCCGGAAAAGCATTTGCCAAATAATCAAACCGCTTCATAGCCATTTGCTCTCCTAGTCCAATGTTAGCCGCTTCTCTTCTAAATGAATCTCTGGTGATCTTTTTAATATCATACTCATTCCCAATACTAAATGCCATATCTCTGGTACTGCTTGTATATATTACCGTACTCAATATGTCATATGCCGGTGCCAAGCGTACTGTTTTCAACTCTTCATCATAAAGCAATGAAACATTTTTGATATGATTATCTGTATTGCCTATTAGGTAATTGAATAAACATATATCCCACATTTTCAATTGATCTGCTATCGGGTTGAACGATTTCTGTCTTATGATCTCAAACATCATTTTTAAATATCCGGCATTATCACTCTCATATTTGTTATGCGCCGAAATTCCCATCGCTTGAGAGAAATCTTCCTGATGTAACCTGTACGGAACACTTAACCCATTGATTTTTTTTAATCCGTCCTTTATTGCACGATCATATCTTTTAGTTGCTAGCAAAACTTCCTCATCTCTGCCATCTCCGACATTGACTATAAAACTTTCAGGAATCTCTATTCCCATATTTCCTGCCGTCATCATACACAACTGCTCATTTGTAACTATTCCGTCAAGCCTTACATGACTCTGCTTTACTATATGTGTACTTGGCGCTGACCCTTTGGGTAAATACCAATCTTTATTATTTTCATCATAATATAACCCAACCTTTCCAGATGCTCCTGTAAGTGACAAATGTGACTTTGTGACTAACTCCGCAGTCTCCATTGCTCCTTCTCTTGCCAACTGACTAACCTCATCAATTGTCAATTTCTGATAATCTGCATTTACTACTTCGTTATTCTCATCTGTAATTTTTATTGCTCCCAGACACTCATTACCTAACCCGGCTAATAATGACAGATAATTATTTGCGTCTGTATGCAATAACCCAGCCACACATCTTCTGGTAAATCCTTCAGGTAACAAACCTTCAAAAAAATTCCTTGTATCATCAACGGAAAATGCATTTGCAGATAATGGCAAATGAATTGATATCGGTCTGGCTATGAAACCAGATAAATACTCTTCTGCATATGAGAATCTAGCATCTTCTTCTTTTTCTCCAATTATACGACCTACATATGTCTGCAAGCCACCAATCTCTATCCAAACCCCCAAATTTCTCATATTCTAACCTCTCTTTTCTACGAGAATATCCATTCCCAGTAAATTGATAATTGTAATTGCCTTTCCGATTTCTGCTGTAGCCTTACCTCTTTCCAAATCCGAAATAAAACTTACACTAAATCCTGTAAATTCTGCTATATAAGCCTGAGTATATTTCAGTTCTTTTCTTCTTATTCTGATTGCCTCACCCAAAGATTTTGAATCTATTATTTTCATACATATTCCTCGTCTTTCTATATCAAATTATCAACACATAACTTCATACACATCATATGGTCGTACGGCTAAATTATATATATATACGCTTTGCAAATAAGCCGTACGGCTAATTTTGTATAGTTCTGATTATACAATAAGCCGTACGGCTAAGTCAACTTTTCTTATATAAATAAAAACGCCAGAAACCTTGTAAATTCAAGGTTTCTGACGCCAATCAAACAGGGGATGAGAGAATCGAACTCCCACCAAAAGTTTTGGAGACTCCTATCATACCATTTGACCAATCCCCTATATACAGAAAAAATTTAACACCTGCTGCAGCGTTAAATTTTCCCGGTACTTTTTATTCTGTACCTTCAGAATTTCACACAGAAAGAGGTATCTTCTAAAGCTTATCTCTTAGAAACCTCTAAGGATAAGTCCTCGACCTATTAGTACTTCTCAGCTGAGTGCGTTACCACACTTACACACAAAGCCTATCAACCTTGTAGTCTTCAAGGGGTCTTACTCCGAAGATGGGATATCTTATCTTGAGGGGGGCTTCACGCTTAGATGCCTTCAGCGTTTATCCCTGCCAAACTTGGCTACTCTGCCATGCCTTTGGTAAAACAACAGATACACCAGAGGTTTGTCCATCCCGGTCCTCTCGTACTAAGGACAGCTCCTCTCAAATATCCTACGCCCACGCCGGATAGGGACCGAACTGTCTCACGACGTTCTGAACCCAGCTCGCGTACCGCTTTAATGGGCGAACAGCCCAACCCTTGGGACCTGCTACAGCCCCAGGATGCGATGAGCCGACATCGAGGTGCCAAACCACTCCGTCGATGTGAACTCTTGGGAGTGATAAGCCTGTTATCCCCAGGGTAGCTTTTATCCGTTGAGCGATGGCAATCCCACTTTATACCACCGGATCACTAAGTCCTACTTTCGTACCTGCTCCACCCGTCGGTGTCGCAGTCAAGCTCCCTTCTGCCTTTGCACTCTTCGAATGGTTTCCAACCATTCTGAGGGAACCTTTGAGCGCCTCCGATACCCTTTCGGAGGCGACCGCCCCAGTCAAACTCCCCACCTGACATTGTCCCCCAGCCGGGTGGATGACGCTCCCCGAATACGCCGGCAAGGCGAAAACCGTCTACGAATTCGAGACCTTCTTCAACCAAAGCGCCTATCTCTACCCCATACAGGCACAGTATTTCCGGGCGCTGGGCGTGCAGTGCGCCTCAATGTGGACGTATACCATGCAGGAATACGCCCCCTACCACTGCGGTTCGCATTTCCTGAGCCTCACGTGCACGCCGAAAAAAGCCGCCAGCTTCATCGTGGCGGTTGCTGTACGCTGTCCCGGCAAGTGCCCCAGGATTGACGGGGGAATACGGCTCCATTTCCGTATTCCAATGTAACATTGAATTATCGTGAGCGGGCTTTGCACGCCGGAGGTGGATAGTAAACACTATTATTCACCCAAGGCGTATTTCACGATAAGGAGGTGGCCGCTATGGTAAGTAGTCTTTTCCTGTTACGGCGATACCATAGACCCCAGCGACACGACCCCAGGCGCACCACCTCCGGCGGCAAACCCATCTAAACCGAAATCTGTAATCCGAGGATACAGCTTTGGCAGTTCAGACGCCAAAGCAAGGCCCGGATTATAGACTTGAATTGTCCAAGCTGGTGAACGGATATTTAGCCGTGCTGGAATGGAGTCCCGCACGGCTGGCGAAAATGTCCGGGCAGTCCAAAGCGACCATCAGCAGAATAACGAGTTACGACACAAAAAGGAACCCCTACTACCGGCCGGAGTTAAGGACGATACAGGCCATTGCCCAGGCGCTGGAACTCACATTAGAGCAGCGGCGGGAGCTGTTTTATACAGCGTTCCCGGAGTTCTATGTGTGGGACGAGGCGGCGGAGCATGGCTACACCGTAGACGAAACCAACGACCTGCTGCACGGCAGGGGCCTCCCCCTTCTGACATCTGACAAGTGAATGACCGATTAAAAGCCGACGCCCTATACAGCACAGGGGCGTCGGTTTTTTGCGCCCTTTCAAGTGTTTCACGCATGAAACGACATTTCGCTTTTTCCCTGGTATGATGGGGACAACACAAGGACTTGTGATTTCAAAAGGGTGGGGCAAAGGCCACGCACCGCCCGGAAAGGAGAACCTATGAAGATCACCGACCTTATCATTGACCCCCGGAGCCTTGGGAGCAAGCTGTGGCTGGTGGAGGTGTCCCCGGCCTATGAGTATCGTGAAAACCGCAAAACTGATACCGTCCTCGGCTACCGCTATACCGTCGCTATGCCGGAAAAGGGCCTGGACAAAATCAATGTGCGGATTGACGGGGATAAACGCATGGACGCCCCGGACGGCTATGCGGAGGTGCGCTTTGACGGCCTGGAGGTATTCATCTATTGGAGCCAGGGGCAGCCCCAGGTGGGGGCCAGGGCCACGGGTATCCATTTGGTGAACCCTAAGACCTGATGCGCTGGCGGCGCTGGGGAGGCCAGCCGGGGAAAAGACAATTCCCCTCAAGGGAAGTGTCCCCCGGCGGCAGCGCCAGCGCCGCCTTTCCCATAAGGGGGCAGTATTACCCCTTATGGGAAACTTGTAGCATGTAGCAATACAAGGGAGGCTTTACATGGGCAGCAACAGCCAATCCCGAAAATGGGCGCTGGTGATTAACAATCCATCAGAGGCCGGGTTAGACCATAGCGCAATCAAGGAAATCTTACAGCGGTTTTCCCCGGCCTATTACTGCATGGCCGATGAAACAGCGTCAACGGGGACATATCACACGCACCTGTTTTTCTATGCTCCATCGCCTGTGCGCTTTGCCACCATCAAAAACCGTTTTCCCGTGGCCCATATCGAAAAGGCATATGGAACGGTACAGGAAAACCGGGCATACATCCGCAAGGAGGGCCGATGGGCGGATACGGACAAGGCGGAAACCTCGGTGCCTGGGACTTTCGAGGAATGGGGCGAGGCCCCGCCGGAGCGAGCGGAGAAACACCCGGAGATGTTCCGGCTCGTCCAGAATATCCGGGACGGCATGACCACCACGGAAATCATTGACGATAACCCGGCTATGGCCTTTCGTGTCCGTGACATTGACCTGCTTCGGCAGACTTTGACGGCGGAGAAGTACGCCGTGGAAAACAGGCCCCTGGAAGTATCCTACCTCTACGGGGCCAGCGGGGCGGGCAAGACAAGGAGCATTTACGAGGCCCACGACCCCCGGAGCATTTACCGGGTGACAAACTACCGGGCGGCAAAAGGCATTTCCTTTGACGGCCACCACGGGCAGGAGGTGCTTGTGTTCGAGGAGTTCAGCGGGCAAGTCCCCATTGAAGATATGCTGAACTATCTGGACATTTACCCCCTGTCCCTCCCCGCCCGGTACAATGACAAAACGGCCTGTTATACCACGGTCTATATCACCTCTAACCTTCCGCTGGAAAAGCAGTACCGGGGCGAACAGTGGGACAGGCCGGAAACCTGGCGGGCGTTCCTCCGCCGTATCCATAACATCATTGAGTGTTTACCGGACGGAACCACCGTCCAGAAGAAGAAAGGGGGCTGGCCCTGTGACCAGAAACGATAAAGACACCATCACCAGGCGGACGGAAAACCGCCATCTGCTTCGGCGCATGAAAGCGGGGCTTATGGCGGCCAGGGACACACCCCACAAGGGGCTGCTGCTCACGGCGTACCTTGCGGGCGCTGTGCTGGTCTGGCTGTTCCGGGGACACCTGTTCGGCCTGGACGCCTACGGTATGTTTTCCCCCGTCCTGAACGCCGTTATAGACCTGTTAGTGCCTCTCTACGCCGTGGGCGGCCTCCTGGCCGTCCTGGTACTCCTGGGAACACCCTGGGGCGGCAGGGAGGCAAAGGAGGGCTTGCAGAAGGTGGGCCTTGTCAACCACGCCGGAGAGGCCCCTATCCTCCTGTGCAAGCAGCGGGACAAGGACACGCCCCGGCTGACGCTCTGGGAGTTTGACCCCTGTGGCATACCTCTGGGGGAGTGGGAGGACAAGCGGGCCAGGATTGAAACGGCCCTGAATATCACCATAGCGAAAATGACATGGGCGGAGGGGCGGAAAATCATCTGTGTCTATGCCGTCCCCGCCGAGAGCGATTTTCCGGCCTTGCTCCCCTGGAAAGACAAATATCTGTCCCCAGACAGCTTTGTGTTGGTGCTGGGGGAAAGCCTGACGGGGCCTGTGACGGTGAACCTCGCCAACATCCCCCATATCCTGCTGGGCGGCTCCACGGGCAGCGGAAAGAGCGTACTGCTGAAGCTGCTGCTTATGCAGGCGGTGGAAAAGGGGGCGGAGGTCTACATAGCGGACTTCAAGGGCGGCGTAGACTTCCCCAGGGTTTGGCGGCAGAAATGCCACATGTGTTTCCGGGAGGATGAATTGCTCTATACCTTAGACCAACTCACGGCGGTTTTGGAGTGCCGCAAAAAGCGGCTGGAAGAAACGGAGTGCAAAGACCTGGACACCTACAACGAGGCCACGGGGGAGGGACTTCCCCGGCTGGTGTTCGCCTGTGACGAGGTGGCGGAGATGTTGGACAAGACCGGAGCTGATAACGAACGGAAGAAGCTGCTGGCACAAATTGAAAACAAGCTGTCCACCATTGCGCGGCAGGGACGGGCATTTGGTATTCATCTCATTCTTGCCACGCAGAGGCCGGATGCGACCATCATCCCCGGCCAGATACGCAACAACATGGATTTCCGTGTTTGCGGCAGAGCGGATAGTGTGCTTTCTCAAATCATTCTCGACAACACCAGCGCCGCCGAGCAGATACCAAAAGACGCAAGGGGCCGTTTCATAACGGGAGATGGAACAGTATTCCAAGGCTATCTGTTTGACGAGGAACGGTTCTAACGGGGTGATTCCATGCCACGCAAGAAGAAACCCAACGACTATGGAACCGGGATACCCTACCATGAGGTAGAGGCTCTGGCCCGCATCCTGCTCCCGGAGATACAGGCGTTTTTTGAGAGTGAGGAGGGGCAGCGGGAATTTGCCGAGTGGAAAGCGCAACAGGAACAGAACAAGGTAAAACAAGACTAACGCACAAGGCGGGGGCATCTCAAACGATACTCCCACCCTTTTTTCCCGTAACTGTACCAGTTGCGGGAAAGTTTGTAGACGCAACCGGGCCCACTTGCTATAATTAAGGCGAGACAAGAAGGGAGTGGTGTCTATGCTGGGAACTGCGATCCGTCAAGCCAGAGAAGAAAAAGGCATGAGCCAGGAGCGATTGGCAGAAGAACTTGGTGTCAGCAGGCAGGCGGTGTCCAAATGGGAGAGCGCGCAGTCGATGCCGGAT
>OGLB01000806.1_pt1 | contig 14855 bp, 10 predicted proteins | sample 1572551 | NCBI WGS metagenome assembly OGLB01 (sample SAMEA2582003, study PRJEB24529) | metagenome | biome: Human gut stool | place: China | collected 2011
TAGAAGTTTTTCATGAGTTAGACGCCGATTTTTTCTGTCTGCAGGAAACGAAACTCCAAGCAGGACAAATTGATTTAGATCTTCCAGGTTATTATCAATATTGGAATTACGCGGAACGAAAAGGCTATTCCGGCACAGCCATTTTTGCCAAAAACAAGGCATTATCAGTGTCTTACGGCATAGGCATTGATGAGCATGATAAGGAAGGACGTGTCATCACACTCGAATATGACAATTTCTATCTCATAACCTGCTATACTCCAAACTCACAGAATGAGCTGAAAAGGCTGCCGTACCGTATGCAGTGGGAGGATGATTTCCGTGAATACCTTAAGACTCTCGATGCCAAAAAGCCTGTCGTACTGTGCGGTGATCTGAATGTCGCACACAATGAAATCGACCTGAAAAATCCAAAAACAAACCGCAAGAATGCAGGTTTTTCAGACGAGGAACGTGCTAAAATGACGGAGCTTTTAGGTTCCGGCTTTACCGATACCTTCAGATATTTTTATCCGGATGCCGAGGGTATATATTCCTGGTGGTCATACCGTTTTAAGGCTCGCGAGAAGAACGCAGGCTGGCGTATAGACTACTTTATCACGTCAAAGCGCATCAATGATAAGCTTAAAAAGGCAGCGATCCATACCGATGTACTCGGTTCAGACCACTGCCCTGTTGAGGTTGATATTGAATTTTAATTTTAAGGTTATGTATTTTTACAATCCCTTATGCAACACCCTCTTCTCGAGCTTATCCCCATCCAGGGTATACTCAACAGCATTGTACGCACCGTCTCTGTATGCAAACGTCTCATTGTCATCCTGATAATGCACGAAGCTGCCCTTGCCCGGATATGTCAGTATGCTGATTTTATCCTCTGTAATGTCCTCTGTGGAGCGGATTTCTCCGTCTGCAACAGGGATAATGGCTCCTGCTTTTATGAAGACCGGCACTTTATCAAGTGGTGCATCTGCTAAAATATATCTGCCGCCACTGTATTTTTCGCCTGTGTAGTAATCATACCAGTCGCCGTCCGGCAGATAAACCTCTCTTGCCTCCTTGCCCGGTGCGATCACAGGTGCAACCAGTACAAAGCTTCCGAGCATATATTCATCGGAAATATTTCTCACATGCTTATCTGCAGGATACTCGTATACAAGCGGGCGCACGATAGGTGCCCCTGTCTTTTCACACTCATGTGCCAGATCATAGATATATGGGATAAATCTGTATCTGAGCTTTACTGTCTTTCTGACTGCATCTATCGTAGTCTCGTCAAACTGCCAAGGCTCCTGCCTGCGTGTTCCCGTCGCTGAATGATTTCTGAAAAACGGTACAAATACTGCCGCCTCATAAAATCTGACAAGAAGCTCCGGTGTAGTATCACTTCCGAAACCTCCTATATCGCTGCCGCACATGGCAAGTCCGCTGACTGACAGATTACACACCTGCTCGAGCGAAAGTGCTATATGCGCCCAGATGCTGTGATTGTCTCCGGTCCAGCCACCGCAGTATTTCTGGCTTCCGGCACCTCCGGCACGCATGAAGTAAACCACATCTCCAAGCTTTCCTGACTCTTTTACTGCCTCATAGTTACACTTTGCCCATAGCACCGGCCAGTGATTGTGCTCAATCATAGGTGATTTGCCGCTGTATAAGCATATATCATCTGTAGGCAGATACTCTCCAAAGTCTGCCATCCAGCCATCAATGCCTATACCAAGTGTGTATTCTTTAATAATATCCTTAAACCACTCGAATGCCTCCGGGTTTGTGAGATCCACAACTCCACAATAAAATTCACCAAAATCCACGAGATAATCACTGCCATCTGCCTTTGTTGCAAAATAGCCTTTTTCCCTGCCTTCCTTATAGAGCTCACCATCATTTACCAGATATGGATTAACATATCCTAAAAATTTTATGCCATTTGCATTTATCTCTTTAATCTTCTTTGGCAGATCCGGATACATTTCCTTGTGATATTTCCAGTCCCATTGGAGTCTCTTTCCGAATGATGTCACTCTCTTTCCGCACCAATCCTGGCACCATATGCCAGCTACCTTGATGTTCTTATCAAGGGTCTTATCAAGCAATCCAAATGACCTTTCATTTCCACCCTGAACACCAATTATGAGCCCATTGTATACCCAATCCGGGAGCTTTGGCTGTCTTCCAAAATATGCTGTAAGTCTCTCAAGCAGTTTGAGATATGTATCAGCACACTCTATACGGATCTGCTTAGGCACCTCCCAGATCTGCAGCTCATGAAAGCTGTCATTTCTGAAATCAAAATCAGCATATGCTGTTGAATCCACATGCAGATAATATTTATTTGTGGAAACAAAGGTTGGCTGTGGATAATTTGTGTTGTAATAGTCTCCTCCTGCCTTATTTTCTACATCCGAACGCCATGTAACGTAGGTTGTCTTATCACGTCCTACACCCGGTTCAGATGTCCAGATAGGAAAATTTCTTCCACGCAGATTAAAGTAAGACATCTGCTCACCGCAGCCATAGCATTTTTCCTCTTTATCTGCGGCTACCCTAAACCAGAATCGGTTAATCCTGTCATCCTTTTGTTCAAAATCAATGGTACACAGATTTTCGTCACATTTAATTTTCGCAATGATATAGCTTTCAAAGCATAGTCTGACTGTATCAGCTGTCTGAATCACATCTGTGAGCTTTAGTGGAAAACGCTCGGTAACATAATCTGTTATCTTGAAGTTACCTCTGTACATATCAACATCTTCCTGTCCTACTCCGACATAAATCATCGGTCTTTCTTTGCTATGCTCCAGAATCCTTTTTTCTCCCACAAAAAGCTGAAATTCATTATCATTTACTTTAATCTGCATTTAATAACCTCCCTAAGCTGTCTTTTTACGCTTGTTCATCTCTTTCACAATCAGAACAATTGTCTCAATCACAAATATTGCTGTTACAATAGCAATTCTTACTACATTTTTGTTCTCTGTTGCAATTCCTGCAGGCGAGAAAATGAAATACTCATATACCAGGAATGAAACAAGCCAGATTGCAAAAGCATTTTTATGCTTCCATGCTGTCATATCATAGCCATCATTTCTTGAAGCACTCTTGTCAAATACCTTTGTATTTGGTGCAATCTTGCTGCATACAAAGATGATTACAAGCATGATAACAAATGAGATAGCGTATATATACATATAATTAATTCCACTAACAGCATTTGTGAATGGTGTGTCAATATGTGGGAAGATAAACTTGTAGCATGCGTAGAATGCAATATGGAATATTGTTGCACATATTGCTCCAAGCTTAGAGCCCTTCTTTGAGAACATTCCTACAAGCACCATTGTAATGATAGGAATATTATAAAAACCTGTAAAGCTTCGTCCGAAATCATAAAGTCCTGTGCTAAGCACATCAAGGAATGGTGTAAAGATAATGGCAAATGCTGCAAAGCCCCATCCAATTTTCTTTGCAAGTTTTACTGTAGCTTCCTCTGAGAGATTTGGGTTAAAAATCGGCTTATAAATATCAATCATAAATACGGTACTAGCTGCATTGAGAAATGAATTATAAGTTGAGATAATTGATCCAAACAATGCTGCACAAAACAGTCCTACAGCCGGCCATGGCAATGACCTAGCTACAAGTGAAGGATATGCAAAATCCTTGCTTGTAAGACTTGGTACAAGTCTTGCTGCGATTACTCCGGGAATACCTAGTAGTATTCGTACCATCACCTTTAAAAAGCCTGAAAGTAAAACTCCCTTTTGTCCTTCCTTTAAGTTTTCAGCACCAAGTGCTCTCTGAATAAGTACTTGGTTAGTACCCCAGTAAAACAGATTTGCAAGCAGCATACCTGTAAAAATACATGCAAATGGTACAGGATCATTTTTTCCACCAATCGCATTGAGCTTTGCCGGTTCAGATGTAATAACATCCTTCACACCGACAATAAATCCACCTCCGCTTAATTTTCCAACAGCTATAAAACCAAATACGACTACAAGCACTGAGCCTAAAACAAGTAAAATTCCATTGATTGTGTCTGATACAGCTACTGCTCTCATACCTCCAAGTACGGCATATAGTGCACCAATAATACCTACAAGCACTATAAGAATTGTAAGTGCCATACCCTCGCTGATTCCAAATACTGTAGCAAAATCAAAAATCTGCTCAAATGCTATAGCGCCTGCGTACAGACATACAGGAATTCCGATTACTAAATATCCAATAAGAAATAGGATAGAAACCATACGGCGTACACCAACGCCATACCTCTCCTCCATAAACTCCGGCAGCGTTGTATATCCTTTTCTAAGATACATCGGCAAAAACACAAAAGCCATAATAATTGTGGCTATAACCGCTGTTGCTTCCCATGCCATGCCTGACATATTAGCTGCATATGACTGTCCCGACAAACCTACCAGATTTTCTGCCGACAGATTCGTAAGCAGCATTGAGCCTGCAATGAAAAAACCTCCAAGTCCATTTCCGGCAAGGAAATAACCCTTTGCCGTTTTCTGGTCATCGCTATTCTTCACTATCTTTCCTGAAATAATTCCAACCAGTGCTGTGAAAAGCACAAATGTCACCAAAGTAAATACTAAATGCTCCATAAAATCCTCCAATTTAATAGAAAAAATATACATCGATTTGTTGAAACTAACTATTCACATTCAATCTCTCACATGATATACTTTTTCTGAAAATTATTTCCCACGCAACCGAAAGTACAGTAATATGTCCAGTATTCAGTCTTTCGGTCACGTGGTTTTTTTAATAATAAAGTTCCTTATTCTCTCCAAGCAATCCAGGATATGCCCCTTGTTTTATCAATGGTTCTCTATCGGGATGTGCTATTACCCACTTATTTCTTTGCAAAAGCAGTCTCTCTTCTCCTATAGCAGCATCATCTGTCCCTCCATTATTGAGTGGTGTATTGGTTCCCCTTGGAAGAATCACAACATCCTTAAATCCAATATCTGACACCCTGCATGGTGATAGATGAAGTGTCGTCTGGTACATCTCTATTGCTGTACCCTTTTCCACAAAAAATACCTTTGCATCTTCAATACGGTATGTATTGTCTTTTATCTCCCAGGTATGTCCCAGCACCAGCATAAAGTCAGTTACCGCTATATTGATTTCGCTGCCCTTATGGTACTCAAAACCATTGTATGTGGTGTTTCTGCCATTACAGTAGCCTATCTGTATAGGCATCTCTCCATATATACGATTTTTAAAAAACTCTGCTATATGTGTACGTTCAAGCTCTTCTACTGAAGCCACATATATATTTCCTTTCTCAGGAATTACAGTATTTTGTTCCATAAATGAGATAAGTTCGTTGCAATTGATATTTGAAATCACCCTTCCGTAGGTTTCAAAACATGGATCAGTGACACTGTATATAGTCACAGAATTTTTTTCATTCAAATGTTTTAACATATTTCCCCCACTTATCTTTGCATTGCCTTGACAGCCTTTATAGTAGCGCAGAAATCTTCTTTTCCAAAGCCAAGTTCCATTGCCTTGTCATATACCTGCTTTGCAGCGTTTTCTCCTTGAAGCTTTAATCCACTCTCCTTTGCCATATTCATGCAGATATTCACATCCTTGTACATGTTTTCAATCGAAAAGGCAGTGGTGTAATCCTCATTTTTGATTGGCACATTTTTGGAATCCAGATAAAAGTTCTGTCCACCGCCATATGAGATAGCTGTAGTATAGCTTTCTATATCTATTCCATATGCCCTTGCAAGTGTCAGTGTCTCATTTACACCATTTTGAATCTGTGATACAAGCGCGTTATGGCAGATTTTCATGACCAGACCTTTTCCGTTTCCACCCATCCTGATGATATTTTCTCCCATATAGGAAAGAATCGGCATAGCCTTCTCACATGCTTTTTCATCTCCACCGACATATATTCCGAGCTTTCCTGCAATAGCAGCAGGCTTCGATTTCACAACCGGTGCGTCCACAAACTCTGCGCCCGTCTTCTTTACCATTTCAGAAATCTCCACAGAAACAGATGGATCTATCGTGCTCATATCAATACAGAGCTTTGTATCATCAAGTGCCGGTAAAACCTCCTTATAAACAGCCATCGAATGCTCTGACTTTGGAACCATTGATATAATTACGTCTGATTTTTCTGCCAGCTTAAGCGAACTGCTGCAGCCGATTGCACCCTTGCTCTCCAATAGCTCTACCTTCTCCTTTACGAAATCAAATACATATACCTCATCATCATGCTTCTTCACTATATTCTCACTCATGGACTCCCCCATGATTCCGAGTCCTACAAATCCAATTTTCATTGCCTACAAACACCTCCCTGTTTCATCTATTCTGTAACTGTATTATCCCATGCATTCTGGAATGTCTCAAGTCCCTGTCTGGTATATGCATGTTTGATACTGTCCTTGTATACTGCAAGGCCTGTTGTAACGATATCTGCTCCTGCAACCGCACAGTCTACAATCTGCTTAGGTGTACGGATAGCCGCACAGATAATCTGTGTCTTTCCCTTATATCCGTAATTGTCATAGATATCTGAAATAGCCTGAATGTACGCTTTACAATCCTCTCCATTTGCCTCTTTCCAGCCGATGAAAGGTGAAACAAAAAGCGAATTATTCTTTGCCGGCAGAATAGCCTGTGCTGGTGAGAATACGAGTGTCACATTTGTTCTGATTCCCTCTGCCTCGAGTCTTCTTGCTGCCTGAATACCGGCCTCTGTGCACGGAATCTTGATAACAAAGTTGCTGCAGATAGCTGAAATCTTTCTTGCCTCTGCTACCATCTCATCTGCATCATCAAGGTGTGGGTTGATTTCAACCGAAATAGGGAATTTCTCGTATCCCTCGATTCCTTCCGCCTTAACCCAGTCTGCCATCTCACTGATTACAGTAAGGAAAGGCTTTCCGCTTACCATTATGTGGCGTGGATTTGTTGTCACTCCATCAATACCAAATGTATGGTAGGCCTCCTTGATTTCTTCGATTTTTGCACTGTCCAGAAAATACTTCATGATTGTTTCCTCCTTAATAGTTAGTTAAATTTGTTAATTAATTGTTGTAAAAAATATAAGCCGTTATGTTTTTCTCTTGGCTTCTGTTTGTATTATATTACTATAGCATTGACTTTTCAATAGTATATAACGTTGCAAAAGCATTTTCGGCTATTTGTTTAAATTTATTAATCATTTTTTGTGCAATATGCAATAGCCATAAAAAATAAGCAGATAAAACTACTTTTTATTATAAAAAACCACCCGGAACTTTTTTTGCGTTCCGAGCGGTTTTTTAGTTAATCCTGTGATTGTACAGCTCTATCCTTATATGTCAGCTATTATTATCTACTTGCTACAGCTCTTCCTCTACCATGCTCTTCTCTCTGTTGAACGCATCATAGATACATGGAATTACTATAAGCGTAAGGATGGTTCCGTATACGAGACCTCCTATTATTGCAATTGCCATCGGCCTAATCATATCTGAGCCATCTCCGATACCTATCGCCGATGTAAACATTGCAAGTATGGTGGTCATCGCTGTCATCAGTATTGGACGAAGCCTTGTACGGCCTGCGTCTATGATTGCCTCATGCTTGCTCATGCCCTCTCTCCTGGCCTGATTGATGTAATCAATGAGCACGATTCCATTATTTACAATGAGGCCTGCCAGCATGATAAAGCCAAGCATTGATATGATTCCGAGCTCATTTCCCGTGATGAAAAGAGCTATAAAGCCTCCTGTAAACGCAAGAGGTATACAGAACATGATAATAAACGGTGAAAGCAATGACTGGAACTGCGCCACCATGATAAGATAGATAAATATCACTGCAAGCACAAGCATAAGTCCAAGCTGACTCATTGACTCATTTATTGTCTCATCCTCGCCCTCCATGTCTATTGAATAGCCATCAGGAATGCTAAGTTTATCAATTTTAGATTTAATTTTATTGCTTAGTAATGTTACATTATGGTTTTCATCAACCGCACCTGATACTGTAATATATCTTGTCTGAGCATCTCGATGAATGGTACTCAGTGTCTGTTCCTGCGAAATAGTGCAGATATCACTGAGCGGAATCTCCTTTTCACTGCCATCATTATCCTTATAGGTAAATGTAAGGGTTTTGATGTCGTCCACAGTCACATCAGACTGCTCTGCGGATTGTAAGTATACCTCATAGTCCTTTATGTCGGTCGTAATGGTTGTTGCGCTCTTTTGAGATGATATCTCACCGGATACGAGCTGGTATACCTGAGCCACCGTATAGCCATACTTTGCTGCTTTTTCCTTATCCACAGTTATCTTAAGCTCATTGATTGTATCTCCAAGACCATCATCTATATCTGTCACTCCATTTGTGTCCTTAAGGATATCTGCCACATCACCTGCAAGCTTCTGTAGCTTGTCTATATCATTACCCTTAATCCTGACAGAGAGACCACTTCCGAAAAACTCTGATGAGTCCATAGCTTGTGAAGACGCTGTTACCTTGCAGTCCAGATTCTTTGTGCGTTTTTCAATTTCATCTATTACCTTATCCGATGAAACATCCGACTTCTCATCAAGCAATATATACATGCTCACGCTGTCGCTTCCTGAGCTCATCAGGTTCATGGTCGAGCTGCCGCCTGCTGTAGCTCCTATTGTGTCTATGCCCTTTATATCAGATATTTTGTCCATGACCTTATCAGACAGCTCTGTAAGTTGCTTGAAGTCAAGCTTTTCGTCATCCTTTGCCTCTATGGTAAGTGAAATCTGATTTGACTCCATGTCCATATCCATAAATGTCATTCCCCTTGACATGCAAAGTGCGCCACTGCCGACTAAAAGCACTACTGCCACAATAAATACCACCGGCTTAAATCTAAGACATGTGCCGAGCACATTTCCATACCAGTCCTTAAAACGGTCAAACCATGGATGCTTTATATCCTTCGTCTTTTTGAGCATGCCTGAAGCAATTGCCGGTACAAATGTGAGTGCAACTACAAGAGATGCCATAAGTGTAAATGCTACAGTAAGAGCCAAATCTACAAAGAGCTGTCTCGTGATTCCATCAGTAAAAATAATTGGCGCGTACACACTTACCGTGGTAAGTGTAGAGGCAAAAATGGCTCCTGCCACCTGATTTGCACCCTCAACAGCCGCCTTCTTTACCGAATATCCCTCTCCCCTTAATCTGTAGATATTCTCGATTACTACAATTGAATTATCCACCAGCATTCCTATTCCAAGCACAAGTCCCGACATTGAAATGATATTTAAGGTGATATCCGTAAAATACATAAGCACCACTGCCACAATAACCGATAGCGGTATAGATGCTGCGATAACAAGTGTAGGCTTTATATCCTTTAAGAACAAAAGCAATACAAAAATGGCAAGTATTGCTCCCACTATCATATTCTGCATCACACTTTTTACAACCATGTCGATGTATACGCCCTGGTTCATAAGAACTGTGGTGTGTAATCCGTCATTTTCCTTTTCCAGCGAATCAAACTTGTCCAAAAGACGGTCTGTGACGTCTCCTGTAGAGTAGCCGGTCTGCTTCTCCATGGAGAGCATTATTCCGGGATTACCGTTGACTATCGCATATGTCTCATCCGAGTTGTCAGTCATCTCAACATCTGCCACATCACCGACAAGAATAGGAGCTATTCCATCAAGCTTCATATCCATAAGCACTAGATTTGTTAAATCATCAATTGATTTTATCTCATCTCCCACCTGTACTATGTACTGCGTGCCATTTGAATCATTTACATAGCCTGCAGGCATATCAAAATTCTGAGCGACGAGCAGCTGCGAGAGCGAGTCAATTGTTAAAACTGCATTTAAGTTTGACTTGTCAAGTGCATCATCCTTACTCTTTTCAAGCTCCTTCTTTGAGCTGTCAAGAGATGCCGCTGCTGTTGCAAGCTGTGCTGACTGCTGTCCTATGCTTATCGAGCTTATAGCTGCCTGACTGTTTAGATTATCATAGGCATCTAAAAGTGCTGTCTCTCCTTGTGCTATCTGGTCAAGCCCGCTTTGGCACTGCTCTATACCTGCATTCCCCTGAATGAGAGTCTGTGCTATCGCTGACGCTGCCGCAGGCAGATCATCTGCTGTGTTTACCTTGATTCCAAGCGCCGAGAGACCTGAAAACTGTGTTGCAATCTGCTTATCAACCTGCTCAAGCTGCGCTTTGAGTGCTGTGCCCGCTTCACCCGGTGCATTTGCGCCCTCTTTGAGTGACGGAATTGTCTTTGTATATGTATCACTATTCATGAAGTCTGAAAGAGCTGACTGAATTGTTTCGAGCTGGCTCTTCTGCTCATTTAAGCTTGAAAGTGTGCTCTCTAGCTGAGTCTTCTGCTCTGCAAGCTTTGCCTTTTGCTCCTTTAGCGTATCCACTCCCGCGCTCATCTTATCCGATGCAGATGTGATTGCGTTTTGTCCGCTCTCTATCTTTGCGCTTGCATCATCCATCTGACTTTTTGCATCGTCAAATTTCTTTGAAACGGCATTATTTATTTTCTCATTGAGCGCATCTATCTTGGCCTGATTCATCGTGACCTGTATCTGCTCAGTGAGCTCACCTGTTGCAGTCACTGATGCGACTCCTTCTGTGCTCTCAATTGCAGGCTTTAGTGTGTTTTCCACAAAGTCTGTGATTTCCGACTTGCTTTTCCCATCCATATCCACAGCAGTCATCATGATTGGAAGCATGTCCGGATTTATCTTCATAATGGTCGGAGTACCCACTCCATCCTTCCAGCCAGCCTTGACCTGATCTATTTTCTGCTGCATCTCTATCACTACAGAATCCATGTTGGCATTCTGCTCATACTCGCATGTCACCAGAGAATAGCTGTTATATGACATTGAGCTTACGTTTTTGATATTGGACGTAGTTGCCATAGCTGCTTCAAGCGGCGCGGTGACATCGCTCTCCACCTCCTGTGGACTTGCTCCCATATCTGTTGTCACGATAAGTGCATACTGAAAGCTCATATCCGGCAGCAGATCTGTCGTCATCCTGCCAAGCGATACAACACCGAGCACTATTACCAGCAGTACTCCTACAAGTACAGTAAAAGGCTTTTTTACACTATATCTTGATATCATCTGACCCCTCCTTCTTCTTTTCTTTGATAATGTCCTGCCTTAGTTTGATAGACAATGTGATTACTGCGATTTTCACAATAAATTTAATTCGCTGTTATAATTTTCTTATACAATGTGCCGCATTGCACTTCAATTGGTTTATACTTTTTTAAGAGTTTTTGACAATAAAAAGACACCCAATTATACGATTAATATAATTCGATGTCCTTAAATGTCCTTAAATGTCTTTTAATATCTTTTATTTATTTCAGCTTCAGATGCCCTCTTCCTCTGTCTCATCCTCATCATCATTGATACCTGCAACAGCACTTGTAACAGCTCCGATTACAGCGACAAGTGCAAAGATGATAACTAAAAAAATAACTATAAAGAATGCTACTAAAAAACCTGTATCTGTCATATAATTTACCCCCATAGCTGCCTCACAGCTTCTTTAAAATATAGTTTTAGTTTAACACACTTGTCTGTAAATAACAATATCGTAAGGGGCTAAATTATTGACTAAATATTGACTAAAATATTGATTTATGAAATTACTCAGTCCTTGATCTGCATACCGTTTGCATCCATATGATAGCCTTCAGTCATGATCAGCTTTGATACCGGAACTATCTCATAGCCCATGTCCTGCAGCTTTGTGAGCATCTCATCGAGTGCCTGCGAGGTGTATTTGGCGCCTAGATGGCAGAGTATTATCGAGCCACAATCCAGGCTTTTATGATTGCACACTGTATCTATAATGTTTTGCATACCATAGTTTTTCCAGTCGAGTGAATCCACATCCCACTGGATTGGATAATAGTCACAGCCATACACTGTGTCAATCAGTTCATTGTTGTACGAGCCGTATGGCGGTCTGAATACCTTCATATCCTTTCCGGTCAGCTCCTTGACCTTTTTGTGCACATCCATTATCTCCGTCTTCATCTCGCCTGCCGTGATTGTTGCCATATCATAGTGGTGCTCACTGTGATTTCCGGGCTCATGCCCTTTTTCAACCAGCGTCTTTACACATTCAGGATTATCACTCACAAACCCTCCTGTCATAAAAAATGTAGCCTTTACGTTGTGCTTGTCAAGTGTCTCCATCATACTGTCAAAATCCTCTGCTCCCCAGGCACAGTCAAATGAAAGGGCTATCTTTTTTTCTGTTGTCTGAACCGAATATACAGGCAGCTTTCTGTCTCCGAACTGACTCACAGCACTGCTAAGTGTCTCCATCACCTCTATATTTTTCAGCTGTGATATGTCATACTCTCTGCCATATAAAGCGCCTGTAATAAGAAGCGCCGACAGCAGCACTCCAAAAAGGAATCTGTGTCGGCGTTTCTTTCGTTTTGTCCCATTATGTAGTTTTGTATTTTGCATGTATGCTCTGTATTCACTCATGCTATATACTATTCTTTATTATCACAAATTATGAATAATGAAATGACTCTATTTCAGTTCTTCTGCCCTTCCGATAAACTCAAGCACTACCTCAATCGACTGATGCGCAGCCTTCTCCGCAAAGGTCTGGTAGTCTGTCTCGCCGCCATCGCCGTCTGATATTGAGCGAAGAATGGCAAATGGCACCTTGTTCACATAGCACACATGACCGATGCTGCCTCCCTCCATCTCTGCTGCGATTGCATCAAAGGTATTCGAAATATAATCCTTCTGCTCCTTTGTGGCAATAAACTGATCTCCTGTTGCGATATTGCCCTTTTTGTAGTGGATATTCCTGTCAGCTAAGCATGAGCACATAAGCTCCACCATTTTTGTATCTGCCGGAAGCAGAATCATATTGATGCCTGAGAGAAGTCCCTTCGGATCTCCAATTGGCGATGTATCCATATCGTGCTGCAGCACGTTTGTGGCTACTGCCACGTCAAGCACATTTAAGTCCTTTGTCAAAGTTCCTGCCACTCCGATATTGACAATCATATCTACATCATATTTCAAAATCATGGCCTCTGCACATATTGCCGCAAATACCTTTCCTATTCCGCATTTTGCCGCAACAACATACTGATCACCGATTTTACCCTCGACAAACTCCACACCGCTGTAAACCTCTGTCTGTGTGTCTGTCATCTGAGCCTTTAAGTCATCGACCTCCATCTGCATTGCACCAATTACACCTATTGTCATTTTATTTCTCCATTCTGTTTATTGTGGGTAAGTAAACTCCATATTTGTCTGGCTCTCAAGCACCTTAAGATATGCACGGCACTCCTTCTTTGCCTCGTCAAGTGACAGATTCTCATAATGTCCGCACTCTATGGCTGATGCACCAAATACCGGTCCATCATACTCTAGTATCTGCTTTAAGACCTCTTTGGTGATTTCAAAAACCTTCCCCGGCTCGACATCCCTCACTACAAGGTAGAAGCCTGTCTGACAGCCCATCGGTCCAAAATATACCACATCATCTGCAATCTCAGAGTTTCTCACACATGTTGCAAACATATGCTCCACTGAGTGCATAGCTGAATTGGACATATAATCGCCTGCATTAGGTTTTCTTGTGCGAAGGTCGTATGTAACGATTTCTCCGTCTTTTCTTGAAATATAAAATCCAGGTTTAAGAATATTATGATTGATTGTAAAGCTTTTAATTCTTTCCATAAAAGTGTTTTCCTCCTTACTTAGTTGCTGCCTCAAACTGATTCAGATAATCCTCAAATACATTGAGTGCGTCATCCACAGGCTTTGGTGTGCTCATATCAACACCGGCACTCTTTAGCAGCTCGATTGGATTCTTCGAGCATCCACCGCACAGGAAATTTCCTATATACTTATCCACAGCAGGCTTTCCCTCCTCAAGTATCATTTTTGAAAAAGCAACTGCTGCCGAATAACCCGTCGAGTACTGATATACATAGTACGGTGTGTAAAAATGCGGTATGCGCATCCACTCATATGATATCTCATCATCCACGCGCATATCCGGTCCGTAGTACTGCTCATTCAGCTCATGCCATAGCTCATTTAGCACATCCTTGGTAACCGGCTCACCCTTTTGCATTTTCCGGTGAGCTATATGCTCAAACTCTGCAAACTGCGCCTGCCTGAAAAGTGTCGTCCTGAAGCCGTCCAGAAAATGTGTCATGAGATATTTTCTCTCATTCTCATCCTCACAATGCTCAAGCATATAGTGCATTAGGAGCGACTCATTGCAGGTGGATGCAACCTCTGCCACAAAAATCAGGTATCCTGCGTAGGTGATGCTCTGATGCTCATTTGAATAGTATGTATGCATCGCATGTCCCATCTCATGAGCCAGCGTAAACACACTGTCCAGATTGTCGGCATAGTTCAAAAGCACATACGGATGAGTGCCGTAAGCGCCCCATGAATACGCACCGCTTCTCTTGTTCTCATTCTCATATACATCTATCCAGCCACTCTCCATGCCAGCCTTAAGTGTGCTGACATACTCATCGCCCATAGGCTCAAGCGCCTTTGCCACAAGCTTTTTTGCCTCATCATAGGTGTAGGTGGTCTGTACATTGTCCACAATCGGTGCAAACAAATCATACATATGCAGATGCTCCACACCTAAAAGCTTCTTCCTAAGCGCCATGTACCTGTGCAGAGCCGGCAGATGTGCGTGAACCGTCTCAATCAAATTGTCATAGACACTCTCCGGAATATCGCCATCGGATAAATACATGGCCCTTGCGCTGTCATATTTTCTTGCACTTGCGCTAAAGTTGTCATTTTTCAGTT
>OGLB01000822.1_pt1 | contig 14607 bp, 5 predicted proteins | sample 1572551 | NCBI WGS metagenome assembly OGLB01 (sample SAMEA2582003, study PRJEB24529) | metagenome | biome: Human gut stool | place: China | collected 2011
GGCTTTGACCAGATTCGGCATTTCTGCACGGCAGGGAGGACACCAGGATGCCCAGAAATCAATCAGGACGACTTTGCCGTTACCGACGTATTCGGAAAGTTTGTGCACCTCACCTTTAGCGTTCGGCATTTCGAAATCAGTGAACTTCTGTCCTATGGCTACCTTTTTCAAAACATTCAGATGATCGATCATATAGCTGATTCCCGGAACGGACTTGAAAGAAGAATCTGCTTTGGAGATGATTTCGTTTTGCTGCTCTTCGTCGATGTTGTAACGGAAATCGTAGAGGTTCTTGGCGGCAGACTGTTTATCTGTATGAGCCAGGATGTAGTTGACAACGGTTTCCGTAATCTTACGGTCGATCTCTTCATATTTGGCTTCCGCCTGTTTTATCAGGTTTTCATCGCCCGACTTCATATCGGCGACCAATTTGTCTATACCAGAGCGTAAGTCTTTGATTTTGGCCTGCAATTCTTTTTGTGCGTCATTTTCGGGAGTACCGCTAACAGTGGAAGTAGAATCCAGCACGACTGCTAATTTTCCGTTTTCAAGTACGAATGTTGCCATGAACGGAGCGTTTTATCCGGGAGCGACACGCACCGGTTCAACCACTTCTTACACATCATCGGAATTTCCGTCATGGAGTTTTGTGTACCTTTCAAGGCAAAAGTTCCGTTTTGTACTAAGGCGCTGTCCAATGGTGCAGCATCTTTTACCCCATATTCATAGAGATATACATACTTACCATTCAAATCACTGTTTGAAACGGTACCGGTAATTTCGTAACCCGGTTTTTCGCTACAAGCTGCAAGAAGCAGGACGGAAGCGGCGATAGGAAGATACTTTTTCATATATTTATGTATTAAAACGATTAATACTTTATTAGTTACAGACGTTTGGTGCAAAAGTAAGAAAAAATTGACACATTATTTGCTATATTTGTGGCCTAATAATCGTTATTATGAATTTATCCTATATAGATACCAGATATGCGGCGTTTTTTCGTTTTGTAAGGGCTGTTATTGTCTGTTTGTTCCTTTTTTCTTGTCCGGTGTCTGCGGGGATTTCCCTGCATATGGCAAATAATATAGATTTGTCAAATAATGCTATCCTTGACATGTATCAGGATGAGAACGGTTATATGTGGATCGGTACCTACGACGGTTTGAATCTGTATAACGGCAAGAATACATATGTATTTCGCTTTGAACCGAATAACAAGAATACCTTATGCAGTAATATCATCAATAAAATCGTGTATGGTGGGGATGGATTTCTGTGGGTATCGACTTCTATGGGATTGAATCGGTTCTCGCTGAAAGACCGGAAGGTGACGGAGTCCTACACGGAATATCCCGAATGTTTGAATGTGGTGTCTGATTCGGTAGGTAATACACTGCTCATAAAGCAAAAAGATTTTATCTCCTGCTATTCTCCCGAAACCGGCTCTTTTCAGGATGTACATGTACAGGGAATGAATGAAGAAGTATCCAAAGTCTTGTTTACAAACGGAGAAAGGCAATTCTTTATTCTTGACGCCGATGGCTGCCTGCTTGAGATTTGTCCGGATTTTGAGTCTTTTCCCTTGGTATTGGACATAAAGAAAACTCCGATTCATGAAAAGGAAATTGACCGTGCTTATTACCTCGATGGCACTTTGTATTATGTGGATATGGAAAACCACTTTTATTCTTACCGGATGAAAGATCGCAGGAAAGAGTATCTGGCCGACCTTACCGGCTGGATGGAGCAATATGGAAAGCTTTCCCGTATCGCTTTGTTTCATTCCGTCCCCTACTTGGTTTTCAGGAACGGGCTTTTGCTAAACATCGATAATCAGGAAGAGGCATTGAGGTTTGATGTCGGGCTATTTTGTGTTTTACCTGACCGGAAGCAGGATATCCTATGGGTGGGGACGGACGGGCAGGGAGTCCGGATGTATTATGACAAGTATAACCGATTTTCAGGGATTCAACTCAAGAGTTTGCCGATTGTCGTGCGGAATCCGGTCCGTTCGATCTATACCGAGGATGAGAAAACAATTTGGTTCGGAACTAAAGGAAATGGTTTTGTGCGTGTGGAAGATTATGATTCCTATGAAAAAGGAAAAATACCAGCCGAGAAAGTCAAACACTTCACAACATCGAGCGGCTTGTCTAGTGATCGTGTCTATTGTTTCCGTAAAAGTAACTATTATCCCTGGGTGTGGATCGGGACAGAAGGACCGGGGTTGTCATATTATTCCTTAGTGGACAAGAAAGTCCATACGATGGCAAGTCTTGTTGATACAAAGATCAGATATGTCCATGCCATCCGTGAAGTGAATGATTCGACGTTATGGATGGCAACGACCGGAGATGGTTTGCTGGAAGTTGTTATTGGTAGAAAAGGGGGGGAGCTTGTGATTAAATATGTAAAGTCTTTTATCCTTGAAAAGGATGGAAAGATTTGTAATGAGTTCCATTCAATGAGTTATGATGATGAGGCTTCTCTTCTTTATTTAGGGAGCCGTGGGGGATATGGATTGGTTCGTTTTAATCTGTTGACTAAGAAATACGAATTTATTCCGATGAATAATGCCGGTAACCGGGCGGTAGGGGATGTGCTTTGTATGTGTTATAGCAAGGATTCTACTTTTTATCTGGGGGCGAGTTCTGGTATGACACAGATGAAATTACATTCTGGGAACCCGGCGGAAGTACGCCAATATAGCAGGATCGACGGTATCAAGAATGATATGGTTCACGGTATTCTGGAAGATTCTGACGGCTGTGTTTGGCTGAGTACGAATAAGGGACTTACCAAATATAATCCTCACAATCGTTTTTTTCATAATTATGAAAGTCCTGATCTGGATGTGACGGAATTCTCGGATGATGCTTATTGGAAGTGCCCTTACACGGGAAAACTGTTCTTCGGTGGGATTAACGGGGTGATATGGGTAGATCCGCAAAACGACCGGCAGGAGAATTATAAGCCGGCCTTACATTTTTTTGAAATGAAGATGGGGCATGAAACGCATAGTTTGTATGACTATACGGATCAGAAAACCGGATATGTGACCATTCCCCCCAACATATCCACATTTTCGATTTCTTTTGTGGCGACCGACTATATACACGGGGAAAACTATGAGTATTCGTACTTATTGGAAAACTATAATACATCATGGACCGAACTGCAGAAAGATAACGAGGTTGTTTTTACGAAGTTACCTTATGGCAATTATGTTTTGAAAGTCCGTTACAAGAATGATGTGTTCGATTCGGATGCCAAGGAGTATTTTTTGCATATACGGGTGTTGCCTCCCTGGTATCGCGGTTCTTGGGCCATGATTGCCTATGGTTTGGTACTGGCGACCATATGTTTGGGTATCGTGTATTGGCTGCGCCGCCGGATTGTGGAAAAACAGGCCGAAGTCGCCCGGAAAATCAGAGAAGAGCAAAAAGAAAAACTATATGAAGCGAAGTTGAATTTCTTTGCCAACATCACGCATGAGCTTTGTACGCCTTTGACTTTGATTAATGGCGTAAATGATTATATCAAGATATCCGCTGACCGATTGGCTGATGGGAAATTGGAGAAGTATGCCCGTATCCTGGGTGAGAATGTCACAAATCTGAATGAGTTGATCCAGGAAATTTTGGATATCAGAAAGATCGAGGAGGTCGGATTTAGTCATATACAGATCAAACGGGTGTCCGTAAGCAGTTTGATCCGGAAGCAATGCGAATCGTTTATACCTGTTGCGGAGCAGAACGGGATCAATTTTACCTTCAGTGATGTTGATAAACCGGTTTATTGGAATACGGATGTACCCAGTTTGAAAAAGATTATACGCAATTTGGTGTCGAATGCATTCAAATACACGGAACAGAAAGGTACGATTGATGTTTCTGTCCGGATAGAAAATGAGTCTCTGATAATAAAGGTATATAATACGGGTAAGGGGATAGCGGAAGCTGACTTGAAAACGATTTTTGATCGTTTTCATATCTTAGGAGATTTGGATGGAAATAATTATACTCAGATGACTTCCAGAAACGGATTAGGACTTTTCATCTGCCATAGTATGGTCCAGTTGCTTCGTGGTGAGATAAATGTGGAAAGCAAGGAGGGGGAATCTGCCGGATTTATCGTTACGTTGCCTTATCTGGAGGTCGAGGAAATGGATTTAGACGAACAAGCCGATGAAGAGGTTCCGGTTGTACAACCAGTGGCTGCCGAAGCCACTGCCGAAACCACTGGGAATATCGGTAATCCGGTTATCTTGGTGGTTGATGATAACCGGGATATCGTTTGGCTGATTAAGGAAACTTTATCGTCCGAATATGCCGTTCGGGAGGCATTTAATGCAGAAGAGGCTTTGGCCTTGATGGACCAGCAAACTCCTGATTTGATTATTACGGATATCATGATGCCGAGTATGGATGGGTTTGCGTTGATCAGCCGTATCAAGTCTGATAAGTTCACCCGGCATATACCTTTAATCGTAGTATCGGCAAAAGTCTCGGAAAGCGAACAGGCGGAAGGATTGGATCTGGGTGCCGATGTATACCTGACCAAGCCATTCTCATCCGTAGTGCTCCATTCCGTTGTGAACAGATTGATGGCGAATAAAAAAGAACTGAAAGACTATTATTATTCTCCGGAAAGCGCTTATGAGCAGTCCGGCGGCCAGTTGATCCATCAGGAAGATAAGGAGTTTATGGATTCCGTGACAGCTATAATTAAGGAAAACCTTGCTCAGGATACGTTGCGTCCTGAACTTATAGCCGACAAATTAGGCATGAATACCCGTGCTTTGTATCGCCGTTTTAAAAAAATTTCACCGTTGACACCGAGTGATTTTATCAAGGACTACCGCATGATGCATGCTGCCCGGCTTTTAGTCACGACGAACCTGAGTGTGCAAGAAATCATCTATCAGGTCGGAATTTCCAACAAGTCCTATTTTTATCGTGAGTTTTCAGCCAAATACGGAGTTACACCGGGAGAGTATCGACGGATGCAATAGGGCGTTTCCAAATGTAACTGATTTTTATTCGTAGTCTTTAATTCGGTTTATCCGATATAATTGGATAAAGCAGACAATAACCCCTTTTTGGTCATATTTCTATTTCTGTTGAAATATCGGTTCGTCTTGAATTGTCGTTTTTCTTGTCTTTCCGATTTTGGAGTGTCATTACATGTCAAGTGTTTGGCGTGTCATTTGGATGCAGGGGTTGATCTGTCGACAGACTTTACAAATGCGGAATAATCTTTTATTGTTTTTTGTGTAGTGTCCTGATTGTACAAAAGAGTGTCATAATCGGTCATAGGTTGAATATGATACTCTTTTTGCTGCCCTGTGTTACTGTAATTGTGTTAAGATCGGCTAATATTGTCATTGAATTACAAAAAATAAAATTAAAAAATATAGATTGGAAGATAGTTCTTTCAATTTTCTGAATTTTAATGTGTTCATGTTAAATTAAAAGCAAAAAAATGATGAATGAATCTAAGCTATTATCCCCAAATGGGATAGTGAAGGCCTCAGCCTTATGCTTATTAATGTCTGCTTTTTCTGTTAATGCCGCATTTGCTGTTCCGGTATTGGATCGTGAAGTGATGGTTATACAACAAGGTCGGACTTTGACGGGTACTGTGGTCGATAATTTTGGAGACCCTGTTATTGGTGCCAATGTGATCGTCAAAGGAACAACGATCGGTAACATTACCGATGTGAACGGTACATTTACTGTTGAAAATGTACCGGATGATGCTGTATTGCAAATCTCTTATATCGGTTTTAAGACATTGGAAGTGCCGGTAAAAGGTCAGACAACCTTTAATATTACATTGCAAGAAGACACAGAGAACTTGCAAGAAGTAGTGGTGGTCGGTTATGGTTCTTCTGTGAAGAAGGATTTGACTACGGCAGTTACGAGTGTAAGTAGCAAAGATTTTTTGGCTGGTGCCGTGAATGATCCGATGCAGATGGTGGATGGAAAAGTAGCCGGAGTCGTGGTTAATAGTGTTGCCGCTGCTGACCCGAATAAGAGTGGTAGTATTCAAGTGCGTGGAGCTTCTTCTTTGAAGGCTGGTAACAGTCCGTTGATTGTGATTGATGGTATGCCGGGAGGAGATTTGCGTAATTTGGCACAGTCGGATATCGAGTCCATTACCGTATTGAAAGATGGTTCTGCTGCAGCTATCTATGGTTCTCGTGGTGCAAATGGTGTAATCTTGGTAACGACCAAACAAGGGAAGGCGGGTAAGACGACTATCACGTATGATGGCTATGTCGAACATGATTTTGTAGCAAGCAAACCAGATGTTTTGGATGCAGATGCCTATTTGGACAAGGTTACAGGTGCTGTTGATTACGGGCATCGAACCAATTGGTATGATGAGTTGATCAATAAAAATAATTTTGGTCATAATCACAATATTTCATTGTCCGGTGGTAGCGAAACAACTATTTTCCGTATGTCTGCTAATTTTAAAGGTAAGGAAGGATTGGATATCGCTTCTGATCGTAAAGAATACGGTTTACGTGGAAACTTTAAGCATACGACTTTGGAGGGGTTGTTGGAAGTAGGCGGTAATTTCTCTTATCGTATAGCTGACGAAGATTATACGGATTATGCTTCGTTCAAGCAGGCTGTTCAGTTGAATCCGACGTTCAGTGTGGATGAGATGGATGCATTCAAAGGTAATAGTTATTCCTTTAATCCTGTCAAAAATTTGACGGAGCAGGAGAATGGTGCAAAACAGGAATATTCCACAATCGATTTGAACTTGAAACTGAACATTCTGAAAAATCTGAATACAGAATTAAAGCTTGGTCGCCAAGGACATAACAAGAAACAGTCTCAGTATAAGTTCAAGACACATAAAGATTGTATTAATGGAAATTATAATGGTTATGCACTCTTGAAACAGGAAGCTTGGACAGATTGGACATTGGAATGGTTGGGAAATTATTCGTTCAAAATCAATGATGAACATGATTTCAAAATTATGGGCGGTTATTCCTATCAGCAATTCGATTACGAATGGTTCTCAGCATCGAACCGTGATTTTCCTTCCGATGCATTCTTATATAACTATCTTCAAGGCGGTGAGTACGAAAAGGTGAATGGCCGCTTGGGGATGGAATCCCATAAAGAAGAAGAAAAAACAATCGCGTTTTTGGGGCGTATTAATTATAACTGGAATGACGTATTCTTGTTTACAGGATCTTTACGCCATGAAGGTAACTCTAAGTTTGGTGAAGATCATAAATGGGGACTTTTCCCGGCAGCATCGGCTGCTTGGCGTGTGTCCAAATTGCCGGTGTTTGAAAACAGTTCTGCCGTTGACGATTTAAAACTTCGTTTTTCGTATGGTGTAACCGGACGTTCCGGGTTCGACCGTTATACGGCACAGGCCAAATATTCTGGATTCGGACAGTACTATAGTGATACTTATGGTAAATTTATCATGGGGTATGGACCAGGTAATAACCCAAATTATGATTTGGCTTGGGAAAAACAGATTTCTTACAACTTGGGTATTGATTATACTTTATTTAACTCTCGTCTGTCGGGTAGCTTTGATGCATTCATTCGTGAAGGTCGTGATGTAATCGGTGAATATCCTGTTCCTTTGCCACCGTATCTGCATGATAAAATTTATGCAAATGTGGGTACAACTACATCTAAAGGTTTTGAGTTCCAAGTGAATTGGGATGCAGTACAAACAAAAGATTTTTCTTATTCTACAAATTTGAATTTGGCTTATACAAAATCCAAACTGAAATCATTCTCTAACGAAAAGTATCAGTTGGGGTATATAGAAGGTGATGGATTCCCCTCTCCGGGTAATCCTGGTTCGGCTCAGCGTCTAGAAGACGGAATCGAGATAGGTTCTTTTTATGGATTCCGTTATGCAGGTGTCGATGATGCAGGTAATATCCTGATTTGGGAAAAAGGTGAAGAAGGTGGAGTAACGAAGTTGGGAGCCGATGGTAATGAACAGGATAAGGTTTATCTGGATGGAACAGGTGTTCCCAAGTGGGAGTTGTCTTGGGGAAATACGTTCAGATATAAAGACTTTGATTTGTCATTGTTCTTCCGTGGACGTTTTCGCTATAAAGTGATGAACCAGTATGAAATGTATTATGGTCTGCAAGTGGTTTCCGGCGATAACAAGTTATCTTCCGCTTATGAAGAAAATGCTCATATCAAAGGCCCGAAAGTGATTTGTGACTATTTCTTGCAGAATGGTAATTATTTACGTTTGGACAATATCACATTGGGTTGGACTCCGAAATTGAATACGAAGTGGATTTCTAATTTACGTGTGTATGGTACGTTGAAGAACGTGTTTACATTGACTAAGTATTCGGGGGTAGATCCGACGACGGTGACGACTACAGGCTTGTGGCCGGGAATCGGTGGAATGGAGGTCTATCCGACCGCAAGGAATCTGACATTTGGCGTACAAATCACTTATTAATTAAATTAAGAGACAGAACATGAAAAAAATTAAATTATTATGTGCTGCAGGTTTGTTGGGTGCTCTTGCCATGACATCTTGTACGGATCTGACAGAAAAAGTATATTCAGATTTAGTGAGAGACAATTATTATACGGATAAATTGTCTGTTGAAGCTGCCGTGGTTCGTTGTTTCGAACATAGTGACAATGTTACGTGGCGCGGTGATATCTGGAAGTTGCAGGAATTGACAGGTGACCATTTTGTCTGGACACAGAAAGGACGGCACGGATATGACGATGGCCAATGGATTCGCCTGCACGAACATAAATGGAACTATATTCAAGGACAGATCAACGGTGCTTGGGTGGCATCTTACCAGTGTATCAGTCAGGTAAACACGGTGTTGCGTGATTTCAATACGGTTGATTTTAGTGCGATCGGTGTTACTGATGAAGAGAAGGCTGCTTATTATAGTGACTTACGTGTATTGCGGGCTTGGTACTACATGTTTTTGTTGGATTTTTACCGTCAGGTTCCAATCGCTACGGAACAACAGGCTTCTGATGAAATCGTGCCTCAGAGCACAGCAAAAGAGGTTTATGATTTCATTGAGTCGGAATTGAAAGAATGTATCCCTACATTGCCGAAAGAAAAACGTCTCGGACGTTGGACACAGGGACCGGCAGCCGGTTTGTTGGTTCGTCTTTATTTGAATGCCAAGGTGTGGATTGGTGAGGATCATTATGCTGATTGTAAGCAATGGGCGGAAGATATTATTGCCGGTAAATATGGTACATACAGCATAAACCAACAAGATTATCGTGATCCGTTCCGTTCTGGTATCAATAAATATCAGTCTCCTGAGAATATGTTCGAGTTTTGGCACGAACGCGGTCGTTTGGAACAACAGACGATGTGGGCAGATGGTATGCACTATTCTGCAGCCCAGACGATTGGTAGCGATGGTGGTGGCAACAACGGTATCCATTTGCAGCCTTCTCGTGACTTCCAAGGAAATGTGTATCAGTTTGCCAGCGGACTCGGAAATCCATTTGAAAAATATGCGAAGTGTGACTATCGTGTAATTCCGTTCCATACGACAGATGCGAAAGGTGGTTATGAAGGTTTCTTCTTGCAAGGGGCACAGATGAAATATGACGAGTCGAAGCAATATGGTTTTACAGATGAAAATGTGAATGGCTCCGAAGAATGGATGGGTTTCCCGTTGGTGTTTGTCGACCAGGTAGGACGTTTTTCAGAAGATAAGTCGTTGAACGCCGAAAACAAGAAACAAGCCTTGTTGGATGCTGCTGCCCGTGGGGGATATTTCATTTGTAATGACGCTGATGTGATCGCGAAAGGTTCTCAGGTGACTACCGGTGAAGAAAATTCCGGTTTCCGTTTCAATAAATTCCCTTATTTACCGGATCATGATGGTTTGTTCCGTTCTCAGTCTACTCCTGAGATGCGCTTGTCTGAAATGTATTACTCATTGGCAGAATGCTATTACAGGGAAGGAAATAAGGCAAAAGCAGCTGAACTATTGGATTATGTACGGGTAAGAAATTACCCTGCGGAGGAATGGTCGAAATATAGCTATGTGGCAAATCTGGATAAGTTGACGGATTCTGAATTTTTGGATGAGTGGGGACGTGAGTTCATCGGTGAACGCCGCCGCCGTATTGATTTGATTCGTTGGAATAAATTCCATGAAGAATGGTGGAATAAGGGAAAAGATGCTACAGACAAAGAATATAGCTATTTCCCTATTCCTCAAAACCAACTGAATGCAAGTCCGATCCTGAAACAGACAACTCCGGGTTGGGAATAATGGTGCATGGCTGACTGAAAGAATGGCTATTTTGAATATTAATGTAGCACTTAATTATAATAGGCTATTTTTTCAGAATAATATAACGAGTCTGCTGAGTTTTTCTTGGCAGGCTTGTTTGTTTTTAGGGCAACCAAAATTACTATCCGGGATCACCTTTTTTCCCTTATGAAAATTTCGCATACCAACCATCATACTGTCATTTCTGGTTGTTAACTGTTGCTTTACAGTATGTTAAAGTATGACAGTTGCTGTTTTTCACTATCATTCTACCATCATGCATCTATCATGATTTTTACTTGTCGGTTTATTTATATGGTTGATAATGGGATGTTTGCATTTATATAAGCCCAAATGGTCATCGATAAAACGAGAACGTTTTTGTGTTAAAACGACCTTGTTTGCCGGACAAGATGCAAAAACGAGGCATAAAAACACCCACGGCATGGCGGATAAACATCCACGCATCCACGGAAAGGCCTTGCACAGACCCGGGTCTGCACCTCTCCCACACCCGGGTCTCCGTGGCTCTTACACCCGGGTCTCAAGCGGCTCTTCAAGCCGTTTTTGACAAAAGAAAAGCCGGTCTTGATGAAAAATGAAGCTGTTTTAACATGTTTTGTACCTGTTCCCGGACGGTCTCTGTTTTTGTCGTATAATTGATACACTGGATGTTATCGTTTTTTCGCCATGATGGTTATGACAGATGAATGATAGTAAAAAACGGCAACTGTCATGCTGTAACTTATTGGTTTAAAGTTGTATATAGACGGATATGATAGTATGATGGTTGGTTTTGCAAAACAGTTATATGATTAGTCCGTATCGGTGACGAAAACAGATGGATGCTTTATGATTTTGGTGCTCTGGTTTGTCTTTACAAAGTATAGAAGGTGTCGTAGATTTCCTAAATAGTATCATAATTGATCAATGTCAATTGTGGTATTCTTTTGGCATTTGAGTGTTACTCTTGTATAGAGGAGAATTTTTAATATTGTGATGAATTTGGTAAAGTAAAGAATTTTTCACTGATGTAAAAAATAATGGGGAGTTTGTGTTTTTAGTTTTAATCTCCGCTGGAGATGATTTAGTATTTCCAGCGGAGTATTTTCATTAAGTTGTCGAATAAGTAAAAACTGAAATATTTTTGAAAGCATGAAGAGTTATATATTAGTATCGATAAGTTTATTATTGTGTTCTTGTCAGGCAAAATTACCGGTGAATGTTCCTGAATTGTCAGATGGGAATCCGACAACCTGTTTCGTGGGAACGGAAGGGGTAAATAAAGTGATTTTTGATGAACAATATACTGTTCCTATCCAAAGTTATAAAATCTATTCGTCCGGCGAGACGCCTGCACATGATCCGTGTGCCTGGATATTGAAAGGTTCCTATGACGGGAAGAACTGGGTGGTTGTGGATGAACGGAAAGACCAGACGTTCTGTTCCCGCTATCAGGAAATTCTTTGTTCGATAACCAAACCTTCCAATTATAAACAGTATATGCTGGAAGCTGCTACGGCAGTTGGTGATACATTGGTGTTGGGAGATGTGGTGTTGTTCGATGAGAATCTGAATGCCGGCTGGGAAGATTTCAAATATCCGGAAATCGATTACGAAGTGATTGATCCGGAAACTAAGGGGGCTGCCATTTATGCGGATCTTGTCCAGAATCCGGACGAATACATACGTTATCATGCTCGAAAGGTAGCCGAAATTCTTTTCTATTCGGCAAAAGATACGATGAATGATGTTCAAAAGGTTCATTATACGTTGAAAGATTATGACGGAGTTTCAGCCAAGAGTGGTAATCCGGCCAATACCTCGATTGTTTACAGCACTCAGCATATTGAGAAATCAGCGAACGAATCCCTCTATAAGCTCGACTTTGAAACACGTGGTGTCCTGTTTCATGAGTTGGTACACGCCTATCAGTTCGAACCGAAAGGAATCGGTTCCTATTCAACCAACAAAACATTCTGGGCTTGTATCGAAGGGCTGGCGGATGCAGTCCGTGCCCAAGCAGGATATTTCGATATGAGTACCCGTAAACCGGGCGGTAACTGGATGGACGGTTATCGTACGACCGGCTTTTTTATCCAATGGCTGACGACCAAAGACCCGGATGCCATCCGCAAGTTCCATGAGACGGTCCGCGACCTCGACGAATGGAGTTTCGACAAGGCGATGAAGCGTATGTTCGGCGATGATGCCAGCATTGAAGGGCTGTGGAATGAGTATCAAGCCTTTTTATCAAAATAAATATAGAAACAAGATATCATGAAGAAGACAATTCTTTTATTTTCAGCTTTGCTGATCTTTGGGAACTTGTCCGCCCAAGATAAGGCAGCATTGGTGAATCCGATTATCGGGACAAACGGGATGGGACATACGTTTCCGGGGGCTTGCGTGCCTTTCGGACTGGTCCAGTTGAGCCCGGACACGGACACGATCCCTCATAACGTGGATGGCAAGTATCAGCCGCGTGCCTATGAATATTGTGCCGGCTATCAACATAAGGACAGCAGTATCGTCGGGTTCAGCCATACGCATTTCAGCGGAACCGGACATTCCGACCTCGGCGATATCCTGATTATGCCGGCTACCGGCGAATTGAAACTGAATCCCGGAACGGCAACCGACCCGGATGGCGGCTACCGTTCGCGTTTCTCACACGATACGGAGGTATCCCGTCCCGGCTACTATGAAGTGATGCTGGCCGACTACGGCGTGAAAGCACAACTGACGGCAACCAAGCGGGTGGGTGTGCATAAATATACGTTCCCGAAAGAAGCGAAGAACCAGCGAATCATTTTGGATATGATTCATGGTATCTACAATTACGACGGAAAAGTCCTTTGGACGAATATCCGGGTCGAAAACGATACGCTGGTCACAGGCTATCGTATCACGAACGGATGGGCGCGTACCAACTATACCTACTTTGCCATGTCTTTCTCCAAACCGGTCGTTCATTACGGATGCGAGGAAAAAGCAAAAGTTAATTACCGGGGTGGATACGGCAAATTCAATATGAAAGAAAACTTTCCGGATATAGGCGGACGCAAGATCGTTGCTTATTTCGATTTCGATCCGGCGGTTTCCGAGGAATTGGAAGTGAAAGTGGCGCTTTCCGGCGTAAGCACGGATGGCGCTTTGAAAAATCTGCGGGCTGAAGCCTCCGGCTATAGTTTCGACCGGTTGGCGGCTCGTGCCGGTGAAACCTGGAATAAGGAATTGTCCGTTATCGAAGCCAATGGTACGGACGACCAGTTGGCGATGCTGTACACCTCTTTGTATCACACCATGATCAATCCTTGTGTCTATACGGATGTGGACGGACAGTATCGCGGGTTGGATCATAATATCCACAAGGCGGACGATTTCACGAACTACACGGTCTTTTCCGTTTGGGACACCTATCGTGCCCTGCATCCGCTGTTCAACATCATCAACCGCCGGGTAAATACGGATATCGCCCGCTCCATGCTGAAGCATTGCGAGCAAAGCGTGCATAAGGCTTTGCCAATCTGGAGCCATATGGCAAATGAAAACTGGTGCATGATCGGATATCATTCCGTTTCCGTTTTGGCCGATGCCGTGGCGAAAGGTCTTCCGTTAGACAAGGAAGAGGTTTTGAAAGCGATGGTGAGCAGTTCCACGATCCCTTACCTGGACGGGACCGGCGAATATATGGAAAAAGGGTATGTCGCACTTGACCATAACGGCAGCGCCGCTTCCCTGACGTTGGAATATGCCTATGACGACTGGACCATCTACCACACGGCGCTTTTGGCCGGCAACCGTTCTGTTGCCGATACGTATAAAAAACGGGCGGCCAATTATACGAATGTTTTTGATACGAATATGGGCTATGCCCGTCCTCGTTATGCCGACGGACGCTGGAAAGAGAATTTCAACTTGCTGAACACGCATGGTGAAGGTTTTATCGAAGGAAATGCCTTGAACTATTCTTTCTACGTGCCGCAGGATGTGGACAATATGATCCGCCTGATGGGAGGCGACAAATCCTTTGTCTCCAAGCTCGATTCCCTGTTTACGATGCACCTGCCTGCCGAGTTTTTCGCCCAGACCGAGGATGTGACGGAGGAAGGCTTGCTGGGCGGCTATGTGCATGGCAACGAACCGAGCCATCATATCCCGTTCCTGTATGCCTGGACCTCGCAACCTTGGAAAACGCAATATTGGCAGCGTGAAATCATGAATAAAATGTACCGCAATAATATCGACGGCCTGTGCGGTAACGACGATTGCGGCCAGATGTCTGCCTGGTATATCCTGTCTTCGAT
>OGLB01000828.1_pt1 | contig 14536 bp, 10 predicted proteins | sample 1572551 | NCBI WGS metagenome assembly OGLB01 (sample SAMEA2582003, study PRJEB24529) | metagenome | biome: Human gut stool | place: China | collected 2011
TATAGAAGCATCAAATAGGAATTTGCCGGGGTGAGTAGACAAACGAAGTCTGAGAATCAAATCATCTATATTTGTGATTTTCGTCGCTACGAGAAGTCGTCTTCTAAGAAAAGGCCGACATGAAAAGGTATTGATTTTGACGACTTTGTGTTTTGTACAACTGAGTCAAAATCAATTATTTTAAGGAGAGACTTTTCTAACATCAGATATCTTCTCGCAGCTCCCAGGTCACAAATAGGAAGTATTGGGAGACAAGGTTTCTGACAGTGGCCGCTGGAGTAAAATCAGAAATTGGAATTCATAATTTCCCCAAAGCAATTTTGATCTGCTTTATAAAGTGTGTTGGTGAGGGGGGATTAAAGCTGATATCTACTATTAAGATTTTAAAATCACTACCTCCCGACGCCTCCGCAAATTTCTCCCTGATTCCTAATCAAATTCTAATTCTTATAGTAATCCAGCTACAGATTCTCCAACAGCCAACAAACAGCCCGCAGAAAGAGAAATAACCTATATTTGTGGCCTGGAAGCAAAGGTTGGATGCGAGCGATTAAGCGAACATTCAACCTGCAGCGACGAAAGCCACAAATAGGGCATATTGGCTCTGCTGGTTTCGTCTGTTTGCCCATTAAATAAATGAAATCATAGAATTTTTAATGTGAATCGAAAAATATTCTATCGTTTCCCAGTAAAGAATCCTATATACTGTCATTATCAACAAAAACCGAGGAGGGCACTTATAATGAGAAAAAAAGTCGTAGCAATGATGATGGCAGCAGCTTTAGTAGTTTCTACAGCAGCTTGTGGTAGCAGCGGTAGCAGCAGTAGCAGCAAGAGCGAATCAAACACAGGAAGTCAGGCAGCAGCAACTTCTGAAGTTGCAAACAAAGATAAACCACTCGTATGGTTTAACCGTCAGCCTTCTAACAGTTCTACAGGAGAACTGATAAGACAGCTCTTAACTTTAACAAAGATACTTACTATGTAGGTTTCGATGCAAACCAGGGTGCTGAAGTTCAGGGTCAGATGGTTAAAGAGTATATCGAGAAAAACATTGATAAAGTTGACCGTAATGGTGACGGAGTTATCGGTTATGTTTTAGCAATCGGTGATATCGGACATAACGATTCCATCGCTCGTACAAGAGGTGTTCGTAAAGCTCTTGGAACAGGCGTAGACAAGGGCGGCGAGATTGACAGTGCACCGGCAGGAACAAACTCAGACGGAAAAGCAGCTGAGGTTCAGGACGGCAAGATTACTGTAAACGGCAAAGACTATGTAGTAAGAGAGCTTGCTTCACAGGAGATGAAGAACTCAGCAGGAGCTACATGGGATGCAGCTACAGCAGGTAATGCAATCGGAACATGGTCATCATCATTTGGCGAGTCAATCGACGTAGTTGTTTCTAACAACGATGGAATGGGAATGTCAATGTTCAATGCATGGTCAAAGGACAACAAGGTTCCTACATTCGGATACGATGCCAATAGCGATGCAGTAGCAGCTATCGCAGAGGGCTATGGCGGAACAATCAGCCAGCATGCTGACGTTCAGGCTTACCTCACACTTCGTGTACTTAGAAACGCACTCGATGGTGTAGATATTGATACAGGTATCGGCACAGAGGATGATGCAGGAAACGTATTAAGCGATGATGTATATGTTTACAAGGATGATGAGAGATCTTACTACGCATTAAACGTAGCAGTTACAGCAGATAACTACAAGGATTTCACAGATTCAACAGTTGTATGGGCACCTGTTTCAACACAGCTTGATTCAGCAAAGCATCCAACAAAGAAGGTATGGCTGAATATCTACAATGCTTCAGATAACTTCTTAAGCTCTACATATCAGCCACTCTTACAGAAGTATGATGATCTCTTAAATCTTGATGTTGAGTACATCGGTGGTGACGGACAGACAGAGTCTAATATCACAAACAGACTTGGAAATCCAAGCCAGTACGATGCATTCGCAATCAACATGGTTAAGACAGATAATGCAGCTTCTTATACAGCTCTTTTGAACCAGTAAAAGTATTTAAAGCACTTAGTTGGGGAGGGAAAAATCTCTCCCCAAAATAAAGTGTATACAGACGACAGCAAATATAGAGTTAGGAGCAGGAAGTATGGGCGATAAGAATAATGAAAACATCTTATCAATTCGTGGCATGAGCAAGTCATTTGGACGAAACAGGGTTCTTGACCACATCAATCTTGATGTGAAAAAAGGTACTGTAATGGGTCTCATGGGGGAGAACGGAGCCGGTAAGTCGACAATGATGAAATGTCTTTTTGGTACATACCAGAAGGACGAGGGAACTATATATCTGGACGGAAAAGAGGTAAGCTTTTCAGGTCCGAAGGATGCACTGGAAAATGGTATAGCGATGGTGCATCAGGAGTTGAACCAGTGTCTTGAGAGAAATGTTGTAGACAATCTGTTTCTCGGAAGATATCCGGTCAATTCATTTGGTATGATTGATGAAGGACGCATGAAAAAAGAAGCGTCTGAATTATTCAGAAAGCTGGGAATGACAGTTAATCTCGAGCAGCCGATGAAGAATATGTCAGTATCACAGCGACAGATGTGTGAGATTGCAAAGGCAATATCATACAACTCAAAGGTTATAGTATTGGATGAGCCTACATCATCACTTACGGTACAGGAGGTTGAAAAGCTGTTCCAGATGATGAGGATGCTTCGTGACCAGGGTATTTCACTTATCTATATTTCTCACAAGATGGATGAGATTTTTGAGATATGTGATGAGATTTCGGTTCTTAGAGATGGAAATCTGGTCATGACAAAGAGCACAAAAGAAACAAATATGAATGAACTGATTGCAGCGATGGTTGGACGAGTACTGGAGAACAGATTCCCTCCGGTAGACAACAAACCAAAGGATGTAATCTTGTCAATACAGCATCTTTCGACAAAGTACGAGCCACATCTGCAGGACATCACATTTGATGTGCATGAGGGGGAGATATTTGGACTATACGGACTTGTCGGAGCAGGTCGTACAGAGCTTCTTGAGACGATTTTCGGAATCAGGACAAGAGCTGCGGGACGAGTATATTTTAAGAACCAGCTTATGAATTTCACCTGTGCAAAGGAGGCTATGGACTATGGCTTCGCACTTATCACAGAGGAAAGAAAAGCAAATGGACTTTTCCTTAAGGGAAACCTCACCTTTAACACAACAATCGCAAATCTCGGTGCTTATAAGAATGGACCGGCACTTTCAGACAGCAAGATGACAAAGGCCACCTCTGATGAGATAAAGATTATGCACACAAAGTGTATGGGACCGGAGGATATGATTTCGGCTCTGTCAGGAGGAAACCAGCAGAAGGTTATCTTTGGTAAATGGCTTGAAAGAGGACCGCAGATATTCATGATGGATGAGCCTACAAGAGGTATCGATGTAGGTGCCAAATATGAGATTTACGAGCTGATAATCAATATGGCAAAGCAGGGTAAGACAGTCATTGTAGTTTCATCTGAGATGCCTGAGATCCTTGGTATAACAAATCGTATCGGAGTCATGTCAAACGGACGACTCTCAGGAATTGTCAATACAAAGGAAACCAATCAGGAAGAACTGCTGAGACTCAGTGCAAAGTACCTATAATAAAGGGAGAAGACGGATATGGCTAATAGTAAGATTTTAACGGCTGAGCAGGAGCGTGCTCTGCGCCAGCCTATCGACGAATATGTTGGTGGAATACAAAAAGAAATTGATGCACTCAGAAAAGACGGAACTACAAAGGTTGTAGAGTGTCAGTCAGCGATAGCAGGCATCAAGAGAGATAAAACTCTTTCAAAGGGCGAGAAAGAGTCAGAAATAGCAGCCTGCGAGAAAGAGCTTGCAAAGGCAAAGGCTGTTGAGGCAAAGAACAAGGATGAGATTTCAAAGCTCATTGCCAAGGCTGAAAGCTATTTAAAGGAAAATTTTGATTCAAAGTATTACAATGCCGTTAAGGCAAGCTGTGAGGCGGAAAAGGCAGAGGCGCTTGCTGCTCATAATGAGAGAATGGCAGAGCTTGATAAAAAGCACAAGGCTGCTCTTGCAAAGACATCAGACAGTACTGAGATAAAGGAAGAAAACTACGTACACAAGAATCGTATTTCCAATGAGAAGCTTGAGCTCGAGAAAGAGTATCAGACGATCAAGGACAAAAAGCATGAGGCATACAGCTACAAGTATCACCTGATTGATATGCTTCGTCTTTCAAAGTTCACATTTATGGAGAAAAGAGCTCAGAAATGGGAGAATTACAAGTATACGTTCAATAGGAGAAACTTCCTGTTACAGAATGGTCTTTATATTGCAATTATACTTATATTCATAGCGCTTTGTGTCATAACACCGATAAAGAAGGGCACACCTCTTCTGACATACAACAACATACTGAATATTCTTCAGCAGGCTTCACCGAGAATGTTCTTAGCACTTGGTGTTGCAGGACTTATCCTCTTAACAGGAACGGACCTTTCTGTTGGACGAATGGTTGGTATGGGTATGACAACAGCCACAATCATCATGCATCAGGGTATCAATACAGGCTCTGTATTCGGTCATATATTTGACTTTACAGGAGTACCAACAGGTGCAAGAGTGGTTATCGCATTACTTGCATGTATCGTGCTTTGTACATTCTTCACAAGTATTGCAGGATTTTTTACAGCGAAGTTTAAGATGCATCCGTTTATTTCAACCATGGCCAACATGCTTGTTATCTTCGGTATCGTAACATATGCTACAAAGGGAGTTTCATTCGGTGCTATTGAGCCGGTTATCCCTGACATGATTATTCCAAAGGTAAATGGTTTCCCAACCATCATCATCTGGGCAGTAGCAGCAATCGCAATTGTATGGTTTATCTGGAACAAGACAACATTTGGTAAAAACCTCTACGCAGTAGGAGGAAACCCGGAGGCAGCAGCAGTTTCAGGTATCTCAGTATTTGCAGTAACTCTCGGCGCATTCGTGATGGCCGGTATCCTTTATGGATTTGGCTCATGGCTTGAGTGTGCAAGAATGGTTGGTTCAGGCTCAGCAGCTTATGGACAGGGCTGGGACATGGACGCAATCGCAGCCTGTGTAGTTGGTGGTGTATCATTCACAGGTGGTATCGGTAAGATATCAGGTGTTGTAACCGGTGTATGTATCTTCACAGCACTCACATACTCTCTTACAATCCTTGGTATTGATACAAACCTTCAGTTCGTATTCTCAGGAATTATCATTCTTGTAGCAGTTACACTTGACTGTCTGAAATACGTTCAGAAGAAATAATATCGCAAGAAAAATTCTTTTTCATACTTCCAAAATGATTAGCAGAGATGTCATGGTGGCATCTCTGCTTTTTGCTTTAACAGTTACACTTTTGTTTATATAAAGCTACAAAAGAATTTATCAGATGTGGTATAATATAGTATAAACAGAGTAACTATTCAGAATAGTTACCCGGTATAGCAGGGAGAAGAAATAAAATGTATACATTATTACTGGTTGATGACGAAGAGGATGTAATAGAGGTAATAGAGAGAAAGGTATCATGGGAGCAGATTGGTTTTCATGTGGTAGGACATGCGGGAAATGGCTTCAAGGCGCTTGAGATGATGGAGGACATGCAGCCGGATGTTGTGATGACTGACATACGTATGCCTTACATGGACGGACTTGAGCTGTGCAGTAACATCAGGCAGAGGTTTCCTGCGACGAAGCTCTTGCTTTTCACAGGCTTCGACGATTTTGAGTATGCAAAGGAGGCAGTACATCTCGAGATAGAGGAGTATATTTTAAAGCCACTCAATCTGGCTGAAATCACGGAGGTATTCAAAAAGCTTAAGACAAAGCTGGATGATGAGCTGAACGAGAAGAAAAACACAGACATATTGAAGCAGTATTATGCAGCATCACTGCCTGTTTTGCAGTCAAACTTTTATACGACACTTATCGAGGGACGCATACCGGAAAATGAGCTGGGCAGGTACATGAGTGACTATAAGATTAGCCTTGAGGGACCATATTACTGCTGTATTATCATACATACCTCCGCAAGTCAGATGCCGCAGGGCATGGATATCAGACTGCTTACAGTGTCAGTAGAGAGACAGGCACAGGCTGATTTAAAGGAGCGCTGGAATGGCAGGATTTTTAACTATCTCGGTGATACGGTAATGATAGCCCAGCTTGTGCAGCAGGAGGATATCTCTGAGCTGACAGATGAGTGTGACAGATTTTGCAAATATGTAAATCATGTAATGGGAGCAAAGGTAACTGTCGGAATCGGACAGGTGTGCGAATGTATACAAGAGCTGGTGAGTTCTTATCAGAGTGCGAGGGAGGCAGTATCCTACAGGGTGCTTTATGGCAGCAACAGGGCAATAAACATGACAGAGGTTGAGCCACAGCGACGTATATCAAAGGATGGCGATGAGGGAAATGAGCTGTCATATTTATTTAAAATGATTTGTATCGGCAAGATAGAGGATGTGGGACAGGCTGTTGAAGCGTATATGCAGCACAATTTTATGTCGCAGCAGTCACTTGAGAACTACCATGTGGCAGTAATGGAGCTGATCAGTGAGCTATATCACTTCATGAGCAATAATGAGCTAAATGCGCAGGAAATATCTGGAAGTGTAGGCAGGCTTTATAATGAGCTCTCCAATTTTGAGCCGGTAGTGCTCAAGCAGTGGCTTTTGGATTTTTCAAGCAGGCTGCATGATGATATGGCTGATGCCAGATACAACTCCAAGAAATCACTCATAGACAGTGCAAAGGATTATGTGCACAGGAATTACAGAAGTATGGACCTTGGACTTGACGATACATGTAAGGAATTAGGAGTATCTAACTCGTATTTTTCAAGTCTGTTCAAGAAGGAAACCGGCAGCTCGTTTGTGGAGTATCTGACTGATTACAGAATGGACAAGGCTGCCAGAATGCTTGTGGAGACAGACGACAAGAGCTATGTCATAGCCCAGAATGTAGGTTATGCGGATCCGAACTATTTCAGTTATGTTTTTAAGAGAAAGTATGGGGTTTCCCCATCCAGGTACAGGACAGAGTATGAGAAGAATAAGGTATAAACCAGGCAATATACAATCCATAATAATGCTCTCGTTCTCACTGCTGTCGCTTGCAATAATGCTTGTCACAGTTGTGGTGATGTATATAAAATTTGCCGATGCATCGCAGGACAGTATCATAGAGAGCAATCATAAGGTGATGGACCAGACAATAGACAGTGTGGAAAGCTATCTGGTCAATATGAGGCAGGTTTCGGATGCGGCGTATTATTATGTAATAAAGGAGAATGATATTTTAACGCAGTCTGACACCATACACGATGGCATGAGCCTGCTCTATGAATCAAACAAGGAATATCTGCGCAGTATTGCCATGTATAATCAGTATGGAAGCCTTATAGCTGCAGAGCCTGTCGTGTCCCAGAAGCAGGACCCGGATGTGACAAAACAGGACTGGTTCATAGAAGCTATGGAGCGCATGGAAAATATACATTTTTCAACACCTCATGTACAGAATCTGTTTGACGATGGTTCCATGAGATATCATCTGGTCATATCATCAAGCCGTGCCGTGGAGCTGACTTCCGGTTCAGAATCACAGATGGGTGTGCTGCTTGTGGACATGGATTATTCGAGTGTATCAAGGATGCTTGAGAGGATAAATACTTCGGGAAAAGGACAGTATTATTATCTGTGTGATGCAAAGGGCAATATTATTTACCATCCGCATCAGATACAGTTTGATGGAGATGTTCCGGAAAACAGCGAGGTTGCGGCAAAGTCGCAAAACAGTATATATGATGATTATCTGAATGGAGTGCATCGTAAGATTATGGTAGATACAATCAGCTACACAGGCTGGAAGCTTGTATGTGTGATGCCATACTCCATATTTACCAATAAGATGGCGGATGTGAAGCAGTTTGTTTTTGTTATAATGATTATTATGGCTATGATGTTTGTGTGGATAAACAGAGTGATATCTATACATATTTCAAAGCCGATAATGAAGCTGGATGATTCTGTGAAAAGGTATGAGAATGGCAATGAAGCAGATATTTATGTAGGTGGTTCCTCAGAGATTCGGCATCTGGGATGCTCTATACGCAATTCATATAAGCAGAACAATGAGCTTATGAAAAAGGTTGTATGGGAGCAGAACGAGAGGCGAAAGAGCGAGCTTGATGTACTTCAAAGCCAGATTAATCCGCATTTTTTGTACAATACACTTGACTCTATCACATGGATGATAGAGGGGGGCAAAAACGAAGAAGCCTCGTTTATGATTACGCAGCTTGCAAAGCTTTTCCGTATCAGTCTGTCGAAGGGACATACCATAATAACTGTACGCGATGAGCTTTTGCACGCAAAAAGCTACATGAATATTCAGAAGGTGCGCTATAAGAACAAATTTGAGGTGAGCTTTGAGGTAGACGAGGAAATAATGGACTACTGTGCGGTGAAGCTGGTGCTTCAGCCGATTTTGGAAAACGCACTAAATTACGGAATCAGAGAGCTGGACGATTTCGGAGAGATAGTGGTCGGAGGCCAAAAAGTGGGAGAGGATATCATCATAACGGTATCAGACAACGGAATGGGCATTCCGGAGAATGAAATTCCGCTTTTGCTGACAAATACGGACAGGGTTCACAAGAAGGGCTCGGGAGTGGGGCTTGTCAATGTAAATAACAGGATAAAGATACTGTTTGGAGAGCGCTATGGCCTGCATATAGAAAGTGAGCTTGATGAGGGAACAGTTGTGACAATCAAAATCCCGGCAATTGTCTATTCAGAGGAAAACAGACTTCAATTTGAGGAGCATCATATAGTATGAAGCTAGTACAATTGCCTTGCTGCATGGGAGGTGTGAGAGTGACAGTGAAAAATAAATGGACAAATATGAGCAAGAATAAGAGAAACTTCATCATAACAGAGCTGCTGCTTGGAGTACTACTTGTCCTAGGCATAGGTTTTATCGCATACAATAAGCTCAATGAGAAACCGGAGCGTATTGCAGTTGTGATGGCTGATGTGGATGAAAGCCACAGTGCTGCGTTTAAATATGGCATGAAAATGGCGGCCTCTGAGTATGGTGTGGATGTAGTTATGATAAGTAAGGAAAATCTGAACAACATGTCAGATGAAATTGATGTCATAAACCAGGAGATAAACAAAAAAGCTGATGCGGTCGTTTTCAAGCCGACAGCAGAAAAAATGACAGAAGAAAAAAGCCTTAATACACTTATCCGGATAAATAAAAAGACACCGATAATGGTAGTCGGAGACCAGGCGGGAAGCGAGAGCTTTAAGTCGTTAAATACAGTGGAGTTTGACCAGTACAGCATGGGTGAGGAACTGGCACAAAAGCTTATTGCTGACAACAACGGAACACTTTCAGGTAAAAAAATAGGAATCTATTGTGAAAACACTGAATCCGATGCCTGTAAAAAACGCATTGATGGCATAAAGGATACTCTCGCGGAGAGCGGCTGTGTTGTGATGTGGATTGTATCAGGTGTTTCAGATACCGGGGAGAAAATAAATCTGCAGTCACAGAGAAAGGTTGACATAGTTCTTGCAATAGATGATGCAAGTGTAGTTGAGGCGGCAAAGGAAGCCTCTGATAATAATCTGCAGGGTGCACTGGTATATGGGATAGGAAACTCAACAGAAGCCATATATTATCTCGATTCGGGTTGGACAGAGGCTCTTATCACACCTGATGAATTTGCTGCCGGATACAAAAGTGTTGTAGGGCTGGTCGATATGCTTCGTGGCAGTAGAAAGTATTCAGTAGAGGAAAAGCCGGTATCTTACCAGCTTCTTACCAGAAAAAATCTGTTTGATGAAGAAAACAAGAAGCTTTTGTATGCAATCAGCCAGTAGTGGGGGAACAATAAATGAGAAGCAGAATAAGAAATACCATGATGATACTGTGTTTTGCACTGATATTGTCATTTGTCTCGTGCAGCAACACAAGAGTTGACGAGAAAAAACAGATATATATAGGCGTGACCTGCTATGACCAGAAGGATACATTTATCGGGGAGCTGATAGAAACTTTCAAAAAGGAGTGCGCAAGTCTTGATACAGACAAATACGATATCAGCATGACAATCATGGATGCTGCAGGCTCACAGCGTGCACAGGATGACCAGGTGCAGGAGATGATAGAAGACGGCTGCAATGTGCTGTGTATTAATCTGGCAGACAGAACAGATTTGTCGCATATTATAAATGCTGCAATGGAGAATGACATCCCGATTATTTTCTTTAACAGGGAGCCGGTTGATGAGGATTTAAATCGCTGGGATAAGCTGTACTATGTCGGGGCCAAGGCAAAGCAGTCAGGTCAGATGCAGGGGGAACTCATTGCCGATTATATAAAGAATAATCCGGGTGTGGATAAAAACGGTGATGGCAGGATACAGTACGTCATCCTGGAGGGAGAGATGGGACATCAGGATGCCATCGTCAGGACAGAGAGTGTGACAGAGAGCATGAAGAATAACTGTATTCAGATAGAAAAGCTGAGCTGTCAGATAGCAAACTGGAATCGTGCTCAGGCGCAGAACCGTATGACACAGCTTATAGGTCAGTATAAAAACAGCATAGAGCTGGTTATTGCAAACAACGATGCAATGGCACTTGGCGCGATAGACGCATACGAAAAGCTTGGTGTGACGGAGTCGAATGTACCTGTATTTTTTGGAGTGGACGGCACAGACGATGGGCTTGAAGCAGTGCAGCAGTCGAAGCTTGCGGCAACAGTCTACAATGACAAGGAGGGACAGGCAAGGGCTATGGCTTCGCTTGCCTATCTGGCAGCCACCGGGGGCAGCATGAAAAACATAAAGTTTGAGGATAAAAAGTATGTTTATCTGCCGTATGAGAAGGTGACCCCTGACAATGTAAATGAATTTGTGAAGGATGAACAGTGAGCTTATTTATGCTCGTTCCTCCACTCCCTCGGAGCCACTCCGTAGATATTTTTAAAGGCGCGTGAGAAATGAAGCTGATTTTCGTATCCAACTGCAGAACCAACATCTGCGATGGATAAGGAGGTCAGCTTTAAAAGCTCTGTGGCCTTTATCATACGATAATTCATGAGAAATTCCTGAGGTGAATGTCCAACGGAATTTTTGAAAATTTTGCCCAGATAGCTTCGGTTTATGCCGCAGACTCTGGCAATATCTTCGATTGAGATATCATTCTGAAAATTCTGCTCGATATAATTCATCGCTTCTTTTATATAAAAATCACTCATTTTCCCACCTGGAACGAGTTTCGATGATTTGGCTGACTGCATCAGATAATCCAGAAAAAGGTACATATGCCCAATCAGGTGATATGGTGATTCTGAGGGGTGCCTTGTGATGTAGAGCATTTCCTCAACAAGCTTTTCGCGGATATCCTTTGAGTGTGTGTGATATACAGGATTATTTTTGGTAAGCTCTGTTGTGGTGAGAGCCTCCTTGACGCGCAGACCGTCAAACTCAATCCATATGTATTCCCAGGGAAGTTTGTCATCTGCGATATAGGTATTTATCTGGCCGGGAAAAATCAGAAAGCCCTGCCCGCTTTTTATGTTGTAGGTTTGTGTAATGCCCTTTGCATTATCGGCCATCAGAGTGCCGGTGCCGGACAGTACATAGTGGAATAGATAGTGGTTTCTTGTGGCAGGACCAAATGAGTGTCCCGGTTCGCACTGCTCGTGGCCGAACTGGTACATACACAAATCTATGAAATTTACATTTGGAAAAATATTGAAGGAAAGCTTGTCCATGTGAGTCACTCCTTATTGATTAATACTATAAATATACCCTTATGCGACATTATATGCAATTATAGCATGTTTTATAGCATATTGGTATAAAAAAGCAAAAATAAAGGTATTTATTGTATGCATAATGGTATGTTATAATCGGTTTATCAGGAAAAAGAGCAAATAAAACAGAAAAGGAGTGAAAAAATATGGCAAAAAGAAAGATTTGTCAGGCTATGGCGGTTGTGCTGGCACTCGGAATGTGCACGACAGGACTGACCGGATGTGGAAATGAAAAGCGGGCGGACGGAAAAACTGAGATTGAGGTGGTTTCTTATAAGCCGGAGGCTGTTAAGGCTTTTGAGAAGATTGAGAAGCAATTTAATGAGACTCATGATGATATTCATCTGACTATCTCCTCTCCGAATGAGGCTATGACTATTTTAAAGACACGCTTCATCCGTGAGGATTATCCGGACATCATTGCAATAGGTGGAGATATCAATTATTCAAATTTCCTGGATGCAGATTTGTTTGAGGATATCTCAGATCTGGATGCAGTGGACAATGTAAAAGAGGCATATCTGGATATGGACAAGGAGCTTGAGTTCATTCCAAAGGATGGCACCTATGCACTTCCTTACGCCGCAAATGCAGCAGGAGTACTTTACAACAAGGATATGTTTGCGGAGAATGGCTGGAAGGTGCCTACAACCTGGAGTGAGTTTACAGCACTGTGCGATGAGATAAAGGAAAGCGGAACACTTCCTTTGTATCTGGGCTTTAAGGATACATGGACCTGTCTGGCACCGTGGAATGCCCTTGCAGTAGGTCTTTGTGATTCAGACACCTGTAATCAGGTAAATATGGGAAATACGACATTTGAGGAGGCATATTCTCCGGTTGCCGACAAGATACGCACATTGCTTGATTATGCAGAGGAAAATCCATATGCTTACAGCTACAATGACGCATGTACAGCCTTTGCCAGAGGTGAATCTGCCATGTACACGATAGGAAGCTATGCTATTCCTCAGATTAAGTCGGTTAATCCTGATATGAATATCGGTTCATTTACTTTCCCGGCAAATGATAATGAGGCTGACAATGTGTTAAATTCAGGAATAGATTTACAGTTTTCAGTTATGAAGGCCTGCAAAAATAAGGAAGCAGCATACGAGGTGCTTGAATATCTGTACAGCGATGAGACAATTCAGACATATCTGGATGACCAGGGCGGAATTGCCTGCAAGGATGGAGATTTCGCAATACCTGATACACTGGAGGATATGCAGGAGTATATAAAGGACAACCGTATGTCGGATTATCAGGATCACCATTATCCAAGCGAGATGAGCGTGGATGCCATGATTCAGACATATCTGCTTGACACAGGTGACAATGCAAAGGAAAAGTTCTTAAAGAAATTTGATTCAGACTGGGAGCGTTACAACAGAGATCTGATTCGTGAAGTACAGGATTACCAGAAGGAACAGGAGGATGCAAAATGAAAAAGAAAATGTCAAATAGGGACAAGACATTCTGGGCAGTTGTGATACCTGTTGTGGTTTTATTTTTCGCATTTAACACACTGCCGATGATAAAGGGTGTGATTTACAGCTTTACAAACTACAAGGGCTATGGCTCATATGATTATGTCGGACTTAGAAACTATACAGACCTGTTTACCGATGCCAGAGTCGGAAAGAGCTATCTGTTTACCTTTAAATATGCGATTGCAGGAACCGTACTTGTAAATGTATTAAGCCTTGTGATGGCGGTTGCGTTAAACAGCAATATCCGCGGCAAGAGTGCATTAAGAGGTGTTTATTTCGTACCGAATATCCTTGGCGGACTGGTTATTGGTTACATTTTCAGCTTTATTTTTACATATATTCTGCCGGTAGTAGGAAATACCTTCAACATCGGTTTCTTACAAAACAGTATTCTGGCGAGTGAAAAATATGCATGGATTGGTGTGCTGATTGTCGGGGTATGGCAGGCAGTTGCCATGAATACAATCATTTATATATCCGGACTGCAGACAGTGCCTGAGGATGTTTACGAAGCCAGCATGCTCGACGGAGCAGGCAAATGGAAACAGTTCTGGAAGGTTACGTTTCCACTCGTTATGCCGTTTGTTACAATCAATCTGGTGCTCAGCACAAAGAACTTCCTCATGGTATTTGACCAGATTATGTCATTGACAAAGGGCGGCCCGGCACAGAGCACTGAGTCAATCTCATACCTGATTTACAGAAATGGTATGGATGGAGGACAGTTTGGATTCCAGAGTGCAAACGCAGTAATTTTCTTTGTTGTAATTGTGGCTATTTCACTATTCCAGATGGGCGTTATGAATAAGAAGGAGGAGCAGTTATAATGAAAAAACAAAAATCAAACTGGGTACTTACCATCGTTTTAATATTGGGAACCTTAACCGTATTTTTCCCACTGTATATGGCTGTTATCATTGCCTTCAAGAAACCGAGTGAGATGACAAATGATGTCGCAGGAGCTCTTTCATTCCCTTCAAAGTGGAGCTTTTCAAACTTCACAGAGGCTATGAAGGTGACTGATTTCTGGCATTCTCTCGGAAACAGCTTACTTATCACTATTGTGACCATTGTTCTCGCAATCCTTATCCATTCGATTGCAGGATATGTTATCGGACGAGGCATGGCAAGGAAAAAGAGCTTCCGTTTCATATATCTTTACATT
>OGLB01000834.1_pt1 | contig 14421 bp, 8 predicted proteins | sample 1572551 | NCBI WGS metagenome assembly OGLB01 (sample SAMEA2582003, study PRJEB24529) | metagenome | biome: Human gut stool | place: China | collected 2011
TCAAACGGACTCGTTGCAATTTCGGGTTCACTTTTTGCTCAGTATCAGGGCTTTGCGGATATCAACATGGGCAGAGGCGCAATCGTAATCGGTCTTGCCGCTGTAATCATCGGTGAAGTTCTCGGTGAGGCAATTTTCCGCAAGCACATGAATTTCATCATCAGAATGCTCTTTGTAATTGTCGGCGGTATTCTCTATTATATCGCAATGGGCATTGTACTCTGGCTCAAAATGCCGACAGACGATACAAAGCTTTTCACGGCAATTATCGTTGCAATCTTCCTTGCAGTTCCGTATCTCCAGAAAAAGAGAAAGACTTCATTCAAGAAAGTTGCAAAAATGAATGCTAAAAACGCACAGAAGGAGGGTTAAGAATGCTTGAAATCAAGAATGTATGGAAAACCTTTAATAAAGGCACAGTAAACGAAAAGCAGGCACTCTGCGGAGTTAATCTCACCCTCAATGACGGTGATTTTTGTACGGTAATCGGCGGCAACGGTGCAGGCAAGTCAACAACACTCAACGCAATTGCAGGCGTGTGGCCTGTTGACTGCGGTCAGATTCTCATTGACGGCAAGGATATTTCCGCATTGCCCGAGCATAAAAGAGCGCCGTACCTCGGCAGAGTATTTCAGGACCCGATGACAGGCACGGTAGCCGATATGGAAATTATAGAAAACCTCGCAATTGCCGCAAGACGAGGCAAGAAAAGAGGACTTTCGTGGGGCGTAAAGGCTGACGAAAGATTTCGTTACCGTCAGATGCTTGCAGAGTTCGACCTCGGACTTGAGGACAGAATGTCATCAAAAGTAGGACTTCTCTCTGGCGGTCAGCGTCAGGCAATAACACTCCTTATGGCAACAATCAAAAAGCCAAAGCTTCTCCTGCTTGACGAGCATACAGCCGCCCTTGACCCGAAAACAGCCGCAAAGGTGCTTGAACTTTCCGACAAAATCATTGCCGAAAACAACCTTACGGCACTTATGGTAACTCATAATATGCATGACGCAATTACTCACGGCAACCGTCTTATTATGATGAGTGACGGCAAAATTATCCTCGATATCTCAGGTGAAGAAAAGAAAAATCTTACGGTTGAACACCTCCTCGAGATGTTTGAAAAAGCAAGCGGTTCAAAGCTTGAAAACGACCGTATGCTTTTAAGCAAGGATAAATAATCAAAATCATATAATCTCAAACAAAATGCCCGACATCGCAGTCGGGCATTTTTATTTGTATATTAAACTATGCACGGTTACCAGTAGCGGTGAACTGTGTTTACCATTTGTTTTGTGTGTAAATGCAAAAAAATCTATATCAAAAATATCAGCAAAGTAATATTAATTTTTATAACATAAAATCATCTAACTACTAATGCTGATTAACACTATTAAAACATTTGTGAAAAATGACGAAAAATACAGTAAAAAATTGGCACCGAACAAAAAGATGCTGTCAAAATGCTAAAATTTGCTTTTTTATTGTTCTTTAAATTTACATAATATACAAATGTTATAAAATTACCAAAAAACAATTGAAAAAACTGACTAAAAATGCTACAATTATACAAACGATTGTTAGAAGTATTTCTATCAGTCAAAACATATTAGGTTATGGAGGCAAATTTTATGAAGACGAAAACTCATATAAAACGAAAGGCAAAACGGATGTTGTCATTGCTCCTAACAGCAATGCTTATTATTTCCACTATGGTGGTAGGCATTTCAACTGTAAGTGCGGCAGCTAATTATTATTACAGAGGTACTGAAAATAGTTGGGGAACCACGGAAATGACACCGATAAGCGGTACTTCATTGTATTATTATAAGTCAAATAATTTTACATCGACTAACAAATTTAAGATATCTGATGGAACTGAATGGACCACTTCAAATAATTATGGTGGAAATAATGTAAAGGGTAATTCTGAAATTGTAATTAGTAATCTTTCAGACGATAGCAATAATGCGAGCATTTCCGCTCAATCTTCTGAGTATTATATTATTTTTGATTCTGAAGATAAAAAGATGTATGCGACATTTAGTTTGCCCATAGAACCTACTGAGCCTACAACAGCAACAGATTCTTCTGCTGAAACGACTCAGCCTGTTACGGGTGAGTATTATTTTTGGTATTCTACTAATGATAATATTGGACAGTATTCTGGAAATTGGAAAGCAGTGCCTATGACTAAAAACGGTTCAAGCTATTATGTGAGTAATCTTCCTGTCAATTTCGGCAGTAATTTTTATTTCATAGTGAATAAGAATGCTGATATACCTTATCGTAATACGGTATGGAAAACTCAAAATGATGTAAAAGTTGACTGTTCTACATGTGCAGGTAATTTTAGTTCTAATGGTCCACAAGAACGTTATGTTCCTAAGGAATCTGATCCTACTCAGAGCGAGCCGGTATATTTTTATCGTATTTCCGTAAAAACATACGGTTCATACTCTTTTGCATTTGACGGTGGTAAGTCTGTTACTGTGACAGAAGGCTCGATTCAGCCTACTGAACCGACCGAAACCGTAACAATTACAGTCCCTACAGTTGATAACGCAACTGTAACAGTTGTTGTAAATAATTCTACAAACTACAACGAGGGTGATTTATTTGATATCAAAGTAGGATCTTCATTCACGGTTAATGTTGCGGGCGAAAACGGTTATACTCTCAATAAAATTACATACGGAACGCAAAGTAAAACTGAAACCGGTGCAAACTTTACGGCTGAGTCCGGTGCAACAACATTTAGTGTAGCAATGGATCAGCCTGTCCCCGATACAGTTACAATTAATGTTCCAACAGTGGCTAATGCGACTGTAAAAGTAACAGCCGGCGGACAGGAATACACATCGGGAACATTTGATATTCAAGTAGGATCTTCGTTCACTGTTAATGTAACTCCTGCAAAGGGTTACAAGGTTGGCAATATCAGCTATAACGATGCAGACTATAATAACGGTGAGGCGATTACAGCCGTTAAAGATGTAACAGACATCGCAGTAACAGTAGCGGTTGATACGGTTAATGTTGATTTTACAAAGCTAAATAATGCAACAATTAATGTCAGCTACACCAATGACAAAGCGACATCTGCAACAGCCAAAATTACAGATGATACAACATTGGCAATGCAGAAAGATACGGAATTTACTGTAACAGTAACCCCTATTGCCGATTATGAACTCAAGAGCATTGCATACGGTACTGCTACTTCTTCGGAAAATCCGGCTAAATTCACAGCATCAGCTGACGGTGCGGTAACTGTTTCGGTAGAACAGACAACTCCTGTAGTAGAAACAGTTACAGTAACAGTACCTTTTGTAGAAAATGCGTCGGTAGCTGTTGAATATACAAATGATAAGGGTGCCAAAACCACAACGACAATAACGGATGCAAATGCTGATATTGTAATGAAGAAAGATACGAACTTTACTGTTACACTTAATGTTAACAGCGGTTACAAGTATGATACAATCACAATGACTTATGCGTCATCAAGTAAAATTGTCAATCCGGCTACATTTACCGCCTCAACAAACGGTACACTTACGATAACAGCGGATATTAGCCAAACTTTAACAGGTGAGGCTACAATCAAGTTTAAGTCAGCTCGTTCGTATATGTATAAAGTTTCAATGTCAGTAAACGGAGCAGCTGCAACAGAAATGACAAGACCTGACAAAGCATCAACAAGTAATGATGATAACTTTGGCACATCATACACAGGTACATTGACATTCTGCTGGTACACACAAAAAATCACAGTTACAAACGGTGAAACAACAACTCTAAGCTTCAAAACCTCGGGTACAAAGCTTAACGCAAAAGTTTCCGCTAAACTCGAGGCCGGCAAAACATATTACTTTGCGGTTGATGACATTGCACCTTCCTCAAACACAGAAGTAACTGCTGTTGCACTCCCGTCAGGTAATACAAAGTCAGATCAGATGGTGCGCAATTATTTCCATTCTGCACGACATCTTATTTATAACGGCACTGCAGAAGACAGTGTTCTTGGTTTTACTAATATTAACAATGAGAAGTATATGATTGGTGAATTACTCAATGACAGCAATTCTGCCGATGCTCTGTCTGTAATGTCTGCAACAGCCGTTCAAAAGTCTGTAGCTAGTGTTGAAGAATATTCGGATCTTCAGAACACACTTCTTGATGCAAATATGAACGGTAAGCTTGATGTTAAGGATGCAACTCTCATTCAAAAGGCAGTTGTAGGGCTTGTATAATTACGGTCTGTAAAGTTAGGTGATTAAATTTCGGTGAAAGCAATGTAATTTTGCTTTCACCGATTTTTTTCGCCAAAAAGGCCTGCGTTGTTTCTTTATTGCTGAGTCGGCATTAAAAAATCTGCTTTTATTATAAGTAATGTTAAACTTATTGTTTATTATAACTAAAGTAAAATGTAATCATTTGTGCAATATAAAAATTTAATTGTCATTTAGACAAATTTATTACTAAATATTGTCCTCAAATTATAATAACATACAAACAAGAGATTTTTCTTTTTAATGATTGAAAATTTAACTATAAAATGATATAATCGAAAGTATAAAAATATGGGTTAGTGTTCCTATTTTGACCGGAATATCCATGTGTTGCACAAGATATTGCAGTTATCACTCAAATGTCGCAATTTATTGCTTGTGTTGCACAGCACGCATTGTTGTTTGTGTTCCACCGTTGGTCAGGCGGTAAAAGTTTTAATGCCACTTTCCCAAAACCAAAATATTAGGTTATGGAGGTAATATTATGAAAACAAAACTTTCCCGTGTCGGAAAAAGCTCATTGTCCATGATTTTGTCTTTAATGATGATTTTCTCCACAATGCTTATCGGCACGATTACAACGGCTAATGCGACTATTAGCTATTGGACTGTAACTGCTGGTTTTAATGATTGGAATAAAGACGATCCTAATTATAAAATTGATGGTTCGAGTGGTTCGGTTACTTATGATACCAATAACAGTAGCGATACAATTTATTTTCGAATGGTAGCACATGAAGATGGAAATTCTATTCAAAACTCTCTAAACAAGAATAAAGATGGAGCTATTTCGGCTAATTCTGAAAAAACTTTAATATGGGGTACTAGTGAGGAACATTGTATAACTTTTACCCCCTCAAAGAGATATGTAAAATTTTCCATTAGATCAGCAAATCAAAAAAACTACCTTACTGTTACTGAATCAGATACAGCCTCCGGTGGCGGAGCAACACTTGCAACTCCTGAAATTGAAGTTTCCAATGGCGGTGTAATAACATCGGGTGGCAACGTAACTGTTTCTGTTAAGAATACAAGTGCCTATCCGGCTGATGCGGGTGTGACATTTGAACTTTATAAAGACGGTACAAAAACATCTCAGAGCGGTACAGGTCCTTTTACAGTAACCGAATCAGGTTCATACACAGTAAAGGCCGTTCCTACTGATACTGTAAATTATAAAGAATCCAACCTTTCTTCATCTGTAACGGTTGCAGCACAGGAAACTTCTGCCTTTCAGTTGTGTGAGGGTTCAAACTTCACATCACTCGGTTCGTTTACAAAGCTTGGTGATAAATATTCTATAACTCTCACTTTCACAAAGGGTACACACAAACTCAGTGTATACAATACTGAGGAAGTCAAACATTACCTTAATTCTAATGCCGGCACGCTTACGGTTGAGGGGGATGTAGCCAAACTTTACAAGTATAATAACTATACTGATGCTAATAAAAATGATCTTGCTGAATTTAACGCTGAGCGTGACGGTGAGTATACTTTTGAGTTCACTGAAGATACTACTACTCAAAGAACTGATGACTGGAATTTGAAACTTGTAAAAGTTCCTGATGCTGTTAAGTATAAGGTAACTCCGAACACAACGGGTGTTGCTAACCTTGGTTCTATGACAATTACAGATTTATCTGATGTTGTGAATACTGAGTTTGCGGCTGATTCTGTTGTAAAGGTAAAACTTACTGCTTCTGACAAAGCATATAAGCCCGGCGGTCTTATTATTAAAAAAGGTGACGGTTCAGATGCAAGCGTTAATGTATCGTCAAACGGTGACGGCATTTTTTCATTCAATATGCCGGAGTATGATGTTACTGTTACTCCTATAATTACTCAGAAGGCTTATTATGATGTAACTCTTAATTATGATTCAACTATCGGTACTGTTACTTCTTCTTCCCATACAATTGCTGATAATAAAATTGCACATGTAATGGAAGGCACAATTGTTGATCTTACTGCAACTGGTATCGGTGATTATAATTTTGCCGGCTGGGGCATATCGGGTGCTACTGTTACTGAGGGAACTGTAAATAATGCAACAATCAAAATCCGTGTTGACAGTACAACAATTGTCAAGGCAATGTTTGCTGACAGTGCATTCACAGTTGTTGGTTCAGATGGTAATTCCCTTTCAGCAATGAGTAAAGTTGAAGAAAATGTTTATGTTTCATCTACGCCTATTGCTGATGGAGTTACATTTACAGTTAAAGGCAGTGATAATAAATACATAAGAAGTACTGCCGGTAATGCTTCTTCTTTCTGGCTTACCAAAGATAATTACAGCGACGCTTATTCATCAAATGTTAAATCGTTTGAAGATAATATTGTAAATCCATACTATAATAATTCAGGAAGTCCTCGTTATGTAGTATATGACGCTAACAAAAATTCAGTTTACCTTGCTGATGACCCGTCGCTTAGACTTACATACAGTGTTTATGCTAAAAACGGTACTATTGCCAAGAACGGTACACAGGATTATGGTGTAACAAAAGTTACGAGCGGTGTAATTGATACAAAAGGTTTGGAAAATGCCGGTTATACAAAATATTTGGCTGTTGAAGGTTCAATCGTAACTGTTCAGACAACCGTTAATGAAGCTTATAAAAATGCAGGCTACTATGTTTATGCTTATTGCGTAAACGGTAAAACTGTTCCTGCACAGCAGACCGAACCCGGTGTTTACTCTGCAAGCTATACAATAGATGGTAAAAATACTGATATTGAAATCACACCTGTTTATTTCAACACTAATATTGAAAAGGCTGGCGACTACATCACATTCTATGTAAACGCTGATGAGCTTAAAGGTAAATGGGGCGATACGGTAGCTCTTTATACCTATTATTACAAATCCGATGTAGTTGACAATGACAACGCATTTAATGCGTCAGCCTACCCGGGACAGCCAATGCTCCAAAACAAGGACGGACTTTTCTATATCAAAGTTCCAAAGTATTACTACGCTAACGGAGTAAAACAAGTTGGTTATGGCGGAGATAACACTAAGCCATATTCTGTTTCAGGTATGACAATTAACAGTTACGGTCTTGAAAGTCTTCATAGTACTCTCAAGGGTGCAAAAGATGCTGACGGAAAAGTTGCTAACAACCAGTCATATGACTATAAGGACTTTGCTGTACTTGCAGAGCAGGGCTATGATACAATCATGTTCGATGTAAAGTACAGAACAGGTGATTCAAACCAGTATTCACTTCTTGCTAATGCGACTAATGCTCCTGATAAGACCGGCACAACAATCGACATTTCAGCTTACGGTAATACGGAAACTCATAATGGCTGGGACGACTTCATCAATTACTTCTCAGGTAAAAAAACAGATGTTCTTGGTTACGATCTTGACACTGCACAGACTAAAAAGTTATATGTTGTTTCAACAGGTAACCAGCAAACTACAGTAGGCGTTTGGTCAACCGAGTGGTATGTATTCGATCAAGATGGTAATTTTATTGTACAGGGCAACCCTAATGACTTTATTTTAACTGATGAGGATGTTGCCGAAGGCAGCACAAACAAAATTTGGAATGCGCTCAAGGATTATAAGGGTGCTGAAACTAAGATTTGTTATGAGTCTGAAATGACTGCGGCAACTTCTAACGTTTCCGGAAACGACGGTATTCGTGTTGACGGTCGTTGGTACTACACTAAGGCTGACGATGTTAAGGTAACACTCAAAACAAGCGTACAATACAGTACGGACCACGGTACAACATTTACAGACGACACAAACACAAATACTGAAAACACCGGCTTTGTGGGACAGGTAACAGGTGTTAAAGCTGCTATTAATGACGCAACATCATATGAATTTCCGTTGAACGCAACAGATGCTGTTCTTACTGCATCTTCTTCAAGCCTTTGGTTATTCAAAGGTTGGTATGTAAAAGACGCAGACGGTAATTATATTGAGTACGATAAAGACGCTATGTCTGAAATTGAGCTTGTAACAGGTGCTTACACAGAGTTTGTTGCAAGATATATTGAAATCGGCAGCGGTCAGCTTGTACTTTCGCATACAGCATATGACGGTCCCGATAAACTTGGCGGTCGTGGCACATACTATATACAAGTTGTCCTTACTGACAAGGATAATAATACAACTACATATACTTATACGACAGGCAGTATCACTATTCCGATTGTACAGAGTGATAAATCTATTAGTATTACACTCAAAACAGTTTGTGCAGGCAATAATACATTTTACAGTTTCTATGATAAGGATAAAGATGACAAGTATCAGCCGTTTGTTGATGAAGATGGTGAGTTGGTAGGAAAGACAGGAATTATTGAATATTCGTTTACTGTGAATCCCTCCGATTTGTTCGATTCAAGCGGTAAACAGGTTACTATGGCTCTTAACTACTATTCGGATATTTCTCCTGTAACAGGTGACGCTGTGCTTAACTACAGATATAAGAACCGTTTTGATCAGGACAGAGTTTATACAGTAAAGGTTAAGCTTGACGATACTTATTATAATACTGATAAAAAGGCTTATATTATTGATCCTACTAACGCTGATCATCAGAAACTTATTATGGATAATGCTCCTGCTATTGATGACCTTCATAAAGATTGTCTCTGGAGTATCGCACAGCAGTCTCCGACAATTAACGGTACAAATGTAGTTCTCGACGGTATTCAGACCGGTAAGAAGTTTAATGTAAGTTTATCTTATTGTTCTGATGAAGCTGTAAATGAAACCGACTTTGCACCTGGATACAACGACAAGCTCGCTTTGAATTCCTATATCAAGAATGGTGAAACAGGTGACTTCTACAAAACAGCAGCTGAAGTTAACGGCAAGAAGTTCCTCTATTGGTCTGTAGTTTCTGCGGATACAAAACTTGAAATTGCAAGATGCTATTCACAGTATTTTAATCTCAGAGTTACTGACAACTTTATCGTAACACCTGTTTACGGTGATACGAGTGAGTCCTATATCTCTATCGGTAATGCGACATATACTCGTGAGCAGTACACAGAGGCAGGTATTAACTACGACTATCTCTATGCTGACTTTATAGTTGCATTTATGTCACCTGACGCTGAACTTCTTAATCAGTCATCTAAATACAAAACAGGTGTCATCGTTGAACTTAATCAGAATGCTAAAGTTACAGAAGCTAATGTTAAAGATGGCGGTAAATTTGGCGCTGTAGGTTCTACTGTTGATTATTCAAAGATTACATTCAATAGTACATCCGATAAGATTCAAGAGCTTGCCACAGGTAATTCTTCCAGCTTGAAGTATACAAATGCAGATAGCGTTAGCAATATTGCTTATAAGTTTGAAATTAATAATTCAGGTTATAACAATAAGAACAGACTTGACTACTATGTTAAGTTTAAGAATACTCAGGCATACAGAAATTATGTTATGAAGGCATACTATTATGTGTATGAGGTTGATGCAAGCGGTAATGCAGTTGAAGGTACTTTCAAAATTGCCGGCGAAGTTTACTTTAACCTTTATGACATCGGCAACTCTGAGACAAATAAGTAATTGCGGGGAGGTAGAAATTTATGAAAAAGCAGTATAACGAACCTGCAATCGAAATTGTGAACTTCTCATTCGAATCTATACTTGCTAAGGTGAGTGAAAGTCATCCGGAGGAAACGATTCCTGAACAGGGCGGTGAATTTCCTGGTAACGGTGAAGATCCCTTTGGTTATCAGAGTTAAATATTAAATTTTTATGGGGCAAATGTTTTTCGTTTGCCCCATATGTACAATTGAGGTATTATTATGAAAAATTTCAAAAAAATTCTTGTGTGTTCCGTTACAGCGGTTTTGTTAGCTGTAATTGGTATTACAACATTTTTTGCAGAAACTTATTATGAATTTGATCATTTCATATTTTTAAAAAATAGTGACGGCACTATTACCGTTTCTGATTATGATAATTCAAGTTCTAATGTTGCTATTCCCGAAACAATTTTGGATAAGACCGTTTCAGGAATTGATTCTTTTGCTTTTTCAAAAAATACAACAATAACTTCTGTAACCATGCCAAACACTGTTACTAAGGTTGGCGATAGTGCTTTTGCTGACGCAACAAATCTTTTGTCTGCAAAGCTTTCTGAAAATTGTACGGATGTTGGTATCTGCCTTTTTCAAGGATGTACTTCATTAAAATCAGTTGATCTTAATTCAAAAATAACTTTAATAAACGCACAGATGTTTTATAAGTGTTCGTCGATTGAATCTATTGTTATTCCGGACACAGTAAACAAAATCGGTAATTATGCGTTTTCTGAATGTTCATCTTTGAAGTCTGTTTATATTCCGTCTTCTGTTACTGAAATTTCCAGGTCTGCGTTCAGAAAAACTGCTTCTGTAACAATCAAGGGCAGTTACGGTTCTTATGCCGAGGAATATGCAAAGGCTAACAATATTCCGTTTGAGGGCATTTCTGCTTATGATGTCGGTGATGTTAATATGGATGGCGGTATTGATATTTTAGATGCAACTCTTATTCAGAAGTATGTTGTCGGTATTGTTGAACTTTCGGCAGAACAAAAACATCTTGCCGATTATAACAACGACGGTGACATCACAGTAGTTGACGCAACGGAAATTCAAAAGTTTATCGTTCATTTAAACTAACCAATAAAAAACAGGCTCACTTTTTGTGAGTCTGTTTTATTTCGGAGGACGCTTTGCCAAAATACTTAATAGCTGATTTTATCGTTGAAATTGAACCAAAATTTGATTACTTAAAAAAATTGTGCGAACCGTTTTTGTATGAAGGGGAGAGAAGTGCAGATTTTTCTGCAATACCGTCAGACTCATACTTAAATTCCCTGTTGAGCCGTATGGTTGAAGGTTCAACCATTGATGAAGCCGAAGAATTTGCAACGGCGTCAATTTTTAACCGCAAAATAATTCATCGTGGCGCTATGCTTGTGCATTCCTCAGCACTTGTTTTTGACGGAAAAGCGTATTTGTTTTCCGCCGATTCAGGCGTCGGCAAATCCACTCATACAAAGATGGGGCTGAAAAGATTCGGCTCAAAAGCTCATATTCTCAATGACGATAAGCCTGTTGTGAAAATTAAAAACGAAGTCCCGCTATGCTGCGGAACTCCGTTTGACGGCGGAAGCGGAATTGCTAACAACGAAACCGTTCCCGTAGGCGCTATAATATTCATAGAACGCTCAGACGATAATTTTGTTACAATTCCCGACACAAATGAGATTGTACAAAGGCTCTACAAATCAACTGTCAAATTTGTGAATAAGTCAGACGGAATGTCTTTGCTCTCAAATCTCGATAATCTTATTCGGCATACAAAATTTTATGTACTGCATTGCAATACAGATGAGTGTGCCGTGGATGTTGCCTACAACAATATAATTAAAAACTGCAAATAAAAGACGGTCTGTTCTCGCAGACCGTCTTGTTATATGTATAAAATTGATTACTTGATTTCCTTAATCCAGCCTTCGGGAGCTTCGATTCTGCCCATCTGAATACCTGTAAGTGTATCGTAAAGCTTCTTTGTAATCGGACCCATTTCATCCATACCGCTCGGGAAACAAATTTCATTGCCGTGGTCGTTAATTTTGCCGACAGGTGAGATTACGGCAGCTGTACCGCAAAGACCGCATTCTGCAAAGTCCTTAACTTCATCAAAGTAAACTTCTCTTTCTTCAACCTCAAGACCAAGATAATGCTCAGCAACATACATAAGTGAACGGCGGGTAATTGAGGGGAGAATGCTGTTAGACTTTGGAGTAACAACCTTGTTGTCCTTTGTTACAAAAATAAAGTTAGCACCGCCTGTTTCTTCAACCTTAGTTCTTGTAGCGGCGTCAAGATACATATTTTCGTCAAAACCTTCTGCATGAGCGGTAACAATAGCGTGAAGGCTCATTGCATAGTTAAGTCCTGCCTTGATGTGACCTGTGCCGTGAGGAGCAGCTCTGTCAAAGTCTGAAACCTTAATTGTAATAGGCTTTGCACCGCCCTTAAAGTAAGGACCTACAGGAGTAGTAAATACTCTGAACTGATATTCTGCCGACGGCTTAACACCGATTACAGGACCGCTGCCGAACATATACGGGCGAATATAAAGTGTTGCGCCTGTGCCGTACGGAGGAACATAATCTGCATTTGCCTTAACAACATTGCAAACAGCCTCAACAAACTTTTCTTTTGGAAATACAGGCATCTCAAGACGCTTACAGCTGTCCTCCATTCTCTGTCCGTTAAGGTCAGGTCTGAACACAACAATTCTGCCGTCACAGGTAGTGTACGCTTTCATACCCTCAAAGCAAGTCTGAGCATACTGCAAAACGCCTGCACATTCGCTGATAGTAATTGTGGTGTCGGCTGTCATACTGCCGTTGTCCCACTTACCGTCTTTATAATTAGCTACAAATCTTTCACCGATGGGCATATAACCGAAGCCAATGTTTGCCCAGTCAATATTCTGCTTTTCCATCATAAATACTTCCTTTCAATATAAGAAAAAACCTCATTGGTTATACACATATTTTAGCACTTTAACACGCAACTTGTCAATGTTATAACAGCATATTTCACCGTTTTTATGATAATTTATACGATTTTTAATGTATAATATGAATTTTACTGCATAAGAAACTTTCATTTTGCCAATATTATCTTTTAAAGGGCAAAAACAAACAACAATGTTCTTCTACAGAATAAAAAAATTGCTGTTGGGATATATACTTAATGTAATGAGTTACATGGGTGATTTTATGGCTGAAGTTGTAAAAATAGTATTGACGGGAGGACCTTGCGGTGGCAAGACTTCCGCATTAAAATATATCAGCGAAGAGCTTAAAAAGCTTAATATTCCTACAATTACAATCGGTGAGGTTGCAAGCAGATTGTTTAGTGAGGGCAAAACCCCCGAAAATGTAGGTTCCTATGAATTTCACAGAGAACTGTTTGAAATTCAGCTTGCTGAGGAGAATGAAAAAACGCAAATTGCAAAAAATATGGATTGTGAAAAGGCGGTTTTGCTTTTTGACAGAGGATTGCTTGACAGCAGAGCATATGTTACGGAAGATGAGTTTGCAAAGTATGCAGGTATTCACAATTTGAATGAAGATGTAATACGAAGCTCTTATGACGCAGTATTTCATCTTGTGACTTCCGCAGACGGTGCAGAAGAGTATTACGGAAAAGAAACTAATATTTTCCGCAGAGAAGAAAGTCTTGAAAAAGCAAGAGAAGTTGACACAGATGTTATGGCTGTGTGGACAGGCACACCGCATCTGAGAATTATTGATAATTCGACCGACTTTGATACTAAGCTGAAAAGACTTCTCAAGGAGGTTGTCGCATTTCTCGGAATTCCGAAACCGCTTGAGATTGAAAGAAAATTTTTGATTGAATATCCTGATATTGAATTTTTGAACAGCATAAAAACCTGTCGCAGAATTCCTATTACACAGGCATACCTCACTACTCCCGAAGAAGGATATTTCAGAATCCGCAAGAGGGGAGAGGGTGACAAGGCTGTATATATTAAAACTGTAAAAATCAAAATATCGGATATTAAGCGGATTGAAATTGAAAATCATATTTCAAAAGAACAATATGACTCGTACCTTGCTCAAAGGCAGTATGTTACAGGCGTCATCAGTAAAGACAGATATTGCATTGTTGACAACAGCACCTACTGCGAACTTGATGTTTATCCGTTCTGGAATGACAGGGCAACAATAGAAATTGAATTGCTTAGTGAAGATCAGCGGTATCAACTTCCTAAGTTTGTAAAGCTTATAAGAGAGGTTTCGTCTGAACCCGATTATAGGAATCTTGCACTTGCTCAGAAATACGGAAAGCCGTAATTTGGCGGATTTTGTCCGAAAAAAACTGTTTAAAAATTAAATATGAAAAAAATTCAAAAAAGTGTTGACAAATATGCTGTATATGGGTATAATATAAAGGCTGACTGAGGTCAGCAACTAATGCGCCAATAGCTCAGCTGGATAGAGCAACTGCCTTCTAAGCAGTAGGTCAGGGGTTCGAGTCCCTTTTGCCGCGCCACATGGTGGGATTAGCGTAGTTGGTTAACGCGCCAGTTTGTGGCACTGGAGACCGACGGTTC
>OGLB01000842.1_pt1 | contig 14337 bp, 10 predicted proteins | sample 1572551 | NCBI WGS metagenome assembly OGLB01 (sample SAMEA2582003, study PRJEB24529) | metagenome | biome: Human gut stool | place: China | collected 2011
GAGATGGTGGGATTCGAACCCACGTGCCCGATTAAGGACAAAACGATTTCGAGTCTTTGAAATTGTTGGATGAAGCTGGTTCCTCGCGGCTGTCATTGGCAGCTGAGGGCATTTTTGTAACCTCCCAAAAGGCACGTCACACCGCAATTTGCAGGCAAAATTCGGCCACTTTTTGCGAAATGACGTTAGAAAAAGCCTTTTTCACACGGGGCGTCAACGGCTGCATTTCAGGTGTAGTTGTGTTAGATGTCCGTTAGAATTATGCAGTGCTGCCGTTGCTGTGCCAGCTCACAGCAGGCTTCCCTGTCTGAACGCAGCGTTTCCCGAAAGCCGGGAAATGCTGCGTTTTCTCTTGCCCGCATTGGGCTGAAAGGGAAGCCGCCATGTCAACATTCCGCGTCAATAAAAACGTCAACTACACCGTCATGAGCAACCACCACCTGCAGGATAAGAGGCTGTCCCTGAAGGCCAAGGGACTGCTGTCCTATATGCTCTCCCTGCCGGACGATTGGGATTACAGCCTGAAAGGGCTGACAACCGGGTGCAGGGATGGCATCGACAGTGTGAGAAGTGCGGTTCACGAACTGGAAGATGGCGGGTATCTGTGTCGGAGCAAAGTCCGTGATGCCCGTGGCCGCATTATTGACTACAACTATGAAGTCTTTGAACTGCCACAGAAAGAACGGATTGAAAAACGCCCTGCTCCAGTGCCAAATTCACCATCATCGGAAAATCCAATGTCGGGTTTTCCAACGTTGGAGAATCCAACGCAACAAAATACTAATAAACAAAATACTAAAAGACAAAGTACTAATCTATCAGGGCAGACAGACGAATCCGCAGATTTTGACCAGATGGAAGCACAGGTGCGGGAGGAGTTCCGGGAACGGCTAGAGATTGAAACCCTTGCCCAGCGGTACGACCCCGACAAGCTGGAGGAACTGCTGGACAACATTGTGGAGATGTACTGCTGTCCTCGGCAGACCCAGTACGTCGGCAAGCAGCCGCAGACCACCAAAGCCATCCGGCTGCGGCTGGACAAGCTGACCAGCCAGCACGTTGAGTACATCTTCGATGTGATGTCCAACACCACCCAGCCCATCAAGAACATCATGGCCTATCTGCGCACCACCATCCTGAACGCACCCACCACAATGGAGCACTACTATCAGGCGCAGGGCAACTGGCTGACCGCACAGAATCGGAAGAAGTAAGCACTGTTTTCCACAAAGAACGCAACACCTGTTGAAAATGCAAAGGAGAATTTCCATGAAGAACACGAACGCCGTCCGCACCGAGATCCATTACGCACAGGTTGGGGAGTATCAGCTGCCCCTGCTCACCCTGCCGCAGACCGATGATTCCGAACCGCTGGGCAAATATGGCCGGATGCGGCTGGCGTATCTCAAAACTCAGCGTCCTGTGCTGTACAACCGGATGTTGCTGAACGGTACGCTCTGGCCGCATTTGCAGGATGTCCAGAAAACGGCCTGCGAGTGGCTGGAACGCACGATGACCACTCTGTTAGACAAGTACCCCGCGCCGGACAAAGAGCGCGCACAGCTTCTCTGGGTGGCGCACATGAACGGGCTGAAAGCGCAGGCTGAGGAAGTGGTGGTGAGGGAAGTCGTGTATGCAGAATGATCCCTGATAGCATCCGAATGGTATCAAAAGCCGATATTTTAGATTTTATTCTTGATTTTTGCGGAATATTTGCAAATTTCAAAATCAAAATTTGACTTTTCGCCCAGAATAGAGTACACTGGATTCAGAAAATCATCTGGGAGGAATCGCGATGCTGCTTCAATTTTCAGTCACCAACCACCGCTCCATCAAGGACACGGCTATTATCAGCTTGAAAGCATCTACGGATAAAAGTCTGTCTGATTGCCTGATTTCGCCGGACGAGAAGAAACAGCTTGTGCCTGTGCTGGCACTGTACGGCGCAAATGCAGCCGGAAAGAGCAATGTTCTCCATGCCCTCCTGCTCATGCGGGAAATGGTCTGTGGCCGATATGCCAAGCTGCTGAAAGGCGAGTCCCTTCCGCAGGAGCCGTTTGCTTTCACCGACCAGCCCACACAGCCGACCAGCTTTGAAGCCATCTATTTTTATGGCGGCATCAAGTATGCCTATGGGTTCTCGTTTGACAAGTCCAAAGTCCTGACCGAATATCTCTATCACTGGCCGAATGGCCGGGAAGCCTTGATTTTTTCAAGAGAAAACAATGGCTATCAGTTCCGCGAGAATATTCAAGAGCAGCTTACCCTTGCCGGACGCACCGCAGAAAACCGGCTTTACCTGTCCAGCTCGAACGAGTGGAACTGCCCCCAGACTGAAAAGGCGTATCTGTGGTTCTTTGAAAAACTGACAGGCTTTATGGGAACCGAAATGCGGCTGGATGCTACATTGTCTGCCATCCGGCAGGGCGGCTCTGAAAAGAGACGTATCCTGCATGAAATGCTGTATGCAGACCTCGGTATCAAGGACATCCGCATTACAGGCTCCAAGGAAGAGCCTATCATTTCCGCACTGCACACTCTCGATGCCGAAGATGGCACTTCTAAGGGTTTCTGGCTCCCGTTGGGGCAAGAATCCGTTGGAACACAGCGTTTCTTCTCTCTCATCGGTATGTGGCTTGCGGCACTAGAAGCAGGCTCTGTTTTGGTAGTAGACGAGATCGAATCCAGTATGCACCCGCTGCTGACAAGGCATCTGATCGAGATGGTGCAGGATGCCGCTATCAATACAAACCATGCACAACTCATCTTCACAACACACGATACCGGACTTCTCGACCTGACATTGCTGCGGCGCGATCAGATTTGGTTTGCAGAGAAGAACAAAAAGACCATGCAGACCGATATTTACACCCTGACCGAGTTTTCTCCCCGGAAAGGTGAGAATATCTCCAAGGGCTATCTGCAAGGACGATATGCAAAAAACAGTTCAAGTCGAATTTAGAATATCAAAATCTTTTTAACACTTTTTCAGTATTCAACCATCAAATTTCACTTTTGGGGTTTGGATTTCATTTTTTTGAGCGTTCATTTCACTTATTGAGCTAAAAATTTAATGTTTCTATCGAAATTTCATATTTGATTTGACTTTTCTACTTCAAATTTCAAAAAACAATTTGATGTTTTGATTTTTGCTATTGACCATAGTTTACCTTGTCTATCCATCCAAACATGGTATAATGGAGCAAAGGAGCGTGATACCATGAGCCCAATTGAAGTCCCTGCAAAAATCCAGTTGGTTGAAAAGCGTGAAACACGGACGAGCCGTGGAATGCTCTCAAAGGGCTGGTATCATGTAGATGATCAGCTTGTTATGGTCAAAGGCAACTCCATCACAGAGGCCGGAACGGCTGGATATGAGCCATATTCTGAGGTGATGGCATCGCTGATTGCGCAGGTTCTGGGTCTGCCTCATGTGGAATACGCCCTGATGCCTGCCAAACTCTTTCCCGACATTCAGACCTATTCCTGCGATGTGGTCAGCGTCTGCCCCAAGTTCACAACGGACGATGAACAGCTGTATCATTTTGCAGACTTGGCTGATGCCCATTTCCTTGCCAGCGGTCGAGCCGCTTCACCGGAAGCATTGTTCCAGTATGCGATAGAACTATATGGTAAGAAGTGGCTTTATCAAATGCTGGCATTTGACGCCTTTATCGGCAACGAAGACCGCCACGAAAACAATTTTGATGTGATCGTCCGGGATGGAAAAAATTATGCTCCGCCTATTTACGACAATGGCGGTAGTCTGCTTGCGTGGGCAACGGATGAAGAATTGACTGACACGAAGCTCCGTTATCAGTTCGACAAAGCCAAACCGTTCCGCAGTCACCATGCCCAGCAAATCAAGATGATCGATGAGCCTGTGCTGCCAACGCGTGACTTGGACGAGTTGTATAGTGAAATCATTCAGTCCATCTCGCCTATTCTTGCATTGTTGAGCGAAAAAAGAGCATCTGCGATCCGTCAATACCTGAAATACCGTCTGCACTACCTGAAAGCCGCCATGGGGTGATAAAATGGCCTATCTGAAATTGATGATGGATGAAAAAGAAATTGCACACCTAAGCGAAGATGGGCAGTCTCTTTGCGCAAATGAGGGCGTGCCGCAGTACAGCCTCCCACTGAACCTTTTCATCGGTGACAAACGTGAAGTTCCATTGGTTGATGTGGTGGTTTGGGCAAAGAAACGAATCTTTCCGAAAAATCGGATGGACTGCAAGGAAATTCTGAAAATGATGGGTCTGCCGAACTACAATGCATGGGAAATCGTCAAACGCACCAACGCCTGCCTGATGGAAGACCCCTATTGGCTGCGATTCAGCGAGGATGAAACCTTTGAGGACACCACGCGCGGACGAGCCAGAAGCATTATGAACGAAAATCAAAAGAGCAGCTGATACCAAAAAGCCAAACCTCACCGTACATCCTGTACAGCTTGAGGTTTGGCTTTTCTCTTATCATCCTTCACCAGCGCGAGCGATGGTTGATTATTTTATCAGCTTAATCCAGAGAGTGACCGCATTACAAGGTCGATGTCCTGATTTTCCAGTTCCTGAATGATATGCAGGTAGGTTTTCTGCGTGGTTGTCATGCTGGAATGCCCCAGCCGCCTTGCCACACTTGCAATGGAGACACCTGCAAACAAAAGCACGGAAGCGTGGGTATGCCGCAGACCATGTATCGAGATGACCGGGATCTTGGCCCGGTTGCAGTGCCGTTCCAGAACATCGTTGACAGTGGAATTGTAGGCGTGTTCCTTGAACACGAAAATCGGCTTATCTTCAGGAACGTCCTTTACCAGTGCTGCGAACTGGATCACCGTCTGCCAGTCGATCTGAATTTTGCGGACAGACGATTTATTTTTTGTCGGCAGAAATCCACCGTTCCCCTTATAATCCCATGTTTTATTGATGGAAAGCATCTGGTGCGAAAAGTCAAAATCCGCAGGAGTGATCGCCAAAACTTCGGAAAAGCGGATGCCGGTTTTGGCAATCAGCAAAATCATCCAGTCCCAGTTAAGTTTTCCCTGTAGATCCAAGTCGCTCAGTAAAAGATGCAGTTCAAACTGGTTCAGATACTTCACCTTTTTAGGAACCGGGGGCTTACCTTTGATGATCGCTTTCCGGGTCGGGTCTTTCACAATCAGTCCATCATCCACGGCATCCATGATAGCCCCTTTCAGCTGATGGTGGAAGTCCATCGTGGTCTGCCGCTCATGGCCTACGGCATAATCGTTCAAAAGCTGCTGATAGGTCACTCTGGAAACCTCACAGAGTTTCAAAGTAGGAGCGAGTTTTTTTACCCAAGAAAGGGTCATTTTGTACTTATCCAATGTAACCGGGCGAACTGCACCCTCTTTGTATACAGCAACCCACTGCTCATAATAATCGCAGAACAGGTTGTTTTCATTCATTTCGTTTAACACGTTTTACCTCCAAAATCGGTTTTATATGCTCACGCTGATGAAGGGTGATAAGGGTATCAATACGTCTAAGGCAATCTGCAATTTTTTGTTGCTCTGCTTTATCTTTCGGGTATTTCACCGTTGTTTTTTGAACATTGGTTTTACTAAGGGATAGAACTTTAATGCCCTGCATCAACGGTAAAAGCTGGTGATGATAGGAGCTTGAATTCATGTAGTAGCCGAAATAGCCTTCTGCTGTTTTATTTTTGGGACGACACACCATCGTATGAAGTCCTGCCACAACATCTTTATCCTGAATATTGACGATTTCACAGACTTTTCCGGTTGTTTCATCTTCAGCAGTATCAGCAATGATGATATCTCCGTTTTGCAGAAGTGCACCTTTGAAATCGTCTTTGCTTCTCCCGGTTATAAACGGAAGTTCATCGTTCTGAGCGTCTAACACAGAGCCATATTTTATCAGGACATCGCCATAGTGGACATTCCGAACAGAACCACTTTCTTGGTTTAGTTCAGCACGGGAAAGCGTATTATTGGGAACTGTAAAATCAAACGCTTCATCCAGCTTACGCTGTTCCCAAGTAGGTGTGTTTTGGGATTTTGGCGCGAAAAAAGAGCCGAGGACGCGCCTCGGCTCTTGGTCAGCAGGGTGATTTTGCACCCATTTTATGATTCTTTTGGCATTTTCAAATCAAATCCGCCACTTACGATGAACTCGCGCAAGAGTTTATCATACTTGACAGGCACCTTGGGCGGAATAAGCTTTGTACCCTCGATTGCTTCAAAATATGCCTTTGCTTTTGCCTTATCTACGGTGGCTTTCAGGTCATCAAAACGGCCAAATTCGTTAATGTTGGCTTCGGTGATGTTTGCACGCATGAATGCCCGCAGCTTCTTTTCGTCCAAGCCAAAAACTTCAGCTACTTTGTGGATCTGGTCGTTCTGCTTTTGAGCGATGTACTCGGCAATGTACTCCCGCAAGGTCTTTCCCGGCTGCGGGACAACTGCGCCGCTTTGAATGTCGTGCAGGAAAATATTAGCGTACTTCTGCTCTTCCTGCGAGAGGGTGGCAAAGGTCTTGTGCAGCTCCGTTTCGGCCTGATGGATGGCTTCCGCTTCTGCACCCTCCTGATAGAAAATTTTCAGGTACTTTTCAAAGCGGGAGTTCATATAGTCCGTGTCGATGTCAGCAGTATCAATGGTGGTCAGATAGCTGTTCACCGCATAGGGAACGTCATCGTCCGGGTCATTTTCACCGCCATCTGGATTCGGCGTGAACAGCTCTTTATAGCGGAGTGCCAAAACTTTGAACGCTCTCTCGTCAAAGTCCGCATGAAGTTCTGTCTTTTTCTGCGTATCTTCGTCCACCACGATCACAGGCTTGTCCCACTCAAAACCCTGAACCTTGGCCGCCTCCAGATTTTCATTGAAAGACTGAAACAGGTCGGCAAACTTTTTTCGCTCCGGCGTTTCAGCCGGGATCTGCGAAAATTCTTCGATTCCTGCTGATGCAAACAGGTCTTTGATCTCGGCATACAGTGCGTTCAGCTTTTTGACGTTTTTGTCCAGCTTATCCACAAACAGGCCGAACGGCTTATCACCGGAGTATTCTTTCACCGCATCGGCAATATTTTTCTCCATCGTATGCGGACGGCGATAATACCGGATGATGCCAAACGGCTTATCCGGCCCAAACAGGCGGTTGGTGCGGGAAAATGCCTGAATCAGCCCTTCGTATTGCAGCATCTTATCCAGATACAGCGTGTTGATCCACTTGGAATCAAATCCCGTCAGCATCTGATCCACCACGATCAGCAGGTCGATTTGTTTTTCCGGGGCGCGCTCCACCCGCTGATACGGCGATTTGTGCGCAAGACGAGCCGCAATGTCCTTTTTCATTTTGGCAAAGGTGGGGATGCTAAACTCCTGCCCATACCGGGCATTGTAATCTTCGATGATCTCCTTCAGTCCCTCTTCTTTGGCGATCCCAGTGCCATTGTTGTCAATGTTCGGGTCAAAGAGTGCGGTCACTTTCAGCCACGGAGCCGCCGCCTTGAAACGTCGATAGTACTGAATGGCTTCCGGGATGCTGGAAGTTGCAAAAATGGCGTGGAACTTGCCAAACCGGCTCAATGTTTTCCAGTTTTCGCAGATATCCTCCACCACCGTTTTCTGGTGTTCCTCGCCCTCGTACTGGCGGTTCGGGATATAGTCCTCAATGCCCTTGATTTCTTCGCCAAGAGCATCTTTTTCACCTACCATCGGCAGATTGTAGTATTTATAGAACACCTTGCTCTTTTGCGGGTCGGTGTACACCTCATCTTCCGTAGCCTTTGCCTTTTCCAGTGCAACGGCTTTCCGCAGGTCACTGTCCTTAAAGGTCAGCACTTTGTAGGGGTCAAAGCCCAGAACGTTTTTATCCCGGATGCCGTCTGCAATACTGTACCGATGCAGTTCGTTGCCGAAAACGGTGGCGGTGGTGCTCATTTTCTTCTGGTTTTCGCCTTGGATCGGTGTACCGGTAAAACCAAAGAACAGTGCTTTCGGGAATGTATGTTTGATGGTCTGCATCATATCGCCAAAGGTGGAACGGTGGCACTCGTCCACGATAAAAACCAACCGCTTTGCGTTGATCAGCGCAATGTCGTTGGGGTTCAGCTTGTTTTGTGCATCATCCTTGATGTTGCTCATCTTCTGGATGGAAGTCACGATGAGCGTATCGGACGGCGAAGTACTTTTCAGCTTGTCCACAAGAACATCCGTGTTCTCGGTAGCCTGCACCTCCTCGTTTTCCTCTGCAAAGTTGCGGTATTCTTTCAGGCTCTGAGTGCCCAACTCGATTCGGTCCATCAGAAAAATCACTTTGTCCGCATCCTTGGAAGATGCAATCAGTTGAGCGGACTTGAAAGAAGTCATGGTCTTGCCGGAACCTGTAGTGTGCCAAATGTAGCCGCCGCGCTGCTGGTCATTCTCCCATTTCGCCTTGGAAACGGCATCCGAAATTTTGCTGGCAGCGTAGTACTGATAACTGCGCATCACCTTCAAAATGCCATCGGAACCATCGGCAACGGTATAAAAGCCCACCAACATATGCGCCATCGGGATAGACAAAAGTGCCGTTGTAACGTCTTTCCAGTCGTTCATCGGCTCATTGTAGAAATCCGCCCAATGGAAATAGTAGCTGGGGTTGAATTGTCCTTCCGGGCCGGGATTGGCAAAGTAGATCGTTTCTTCCGGGTTCATGGCCACAAAAATCTGCACCAGCGAGAACAGTCCCGTAAAAATGCCCTCTGCGGCATATTTTTCAATCTGGTTGCAAGCCTGTTTGATGGAAACACCGCTCTTTTTCAGTTCCATGTGAATGACCGGCATACCATTGATGAGCAGCATCAAATCGCCGCGGCGGTCATTCAAAATCTTGGACTTGGTGGGGAACTTTGGCTGCTCTGCAATCTGGTAGCGGCTGAGTCCGGCTGCAATTTCCAGACGGTCATAGATTTTCAGGGACACTTCTTTGCCGAAATTCAGCTTATCGTCAGGATTGTCACGCTTGATGAGCACACTTTTGCCGTTGATAAATTTATTCAGCTTCATCGGCGTTTTCGCGTTCATGACCTGTTCCATGATCTGCTGCATCTCGCCATCCGTCAGCGGATAATCGTTCAGTCGGTCAATGCCACGGTTGTTTTCAAAAAGGATGTTCGCCCAGTTCTGGATCAGCTGCTGTTCGGTGTAGTTCTTCAGCACACCATCTTTCCAGCCGCGTTCTATCAGGAGCTTTACCACCGCCTCTTCAAAATCGGCTTCTTTTGTAAACGCCATAACGAACTCCTTTCGACTTTGCAAAAAGCACCTCTCTGCGAAGGCTTTTCTAATTTGTACAAGCTTTTCCAGCTTACGCTGATGAAGGGTGATAAGGTGGTCGAGGTTAGTCAACATATTGGCAATCTGAACTTGCTCATCTATTAAGGGCATCTGTACAAGAATGTTATTTTTCATTGAATCAATGCCTATATTAGACTGGGAACCAGTATTAATTTGAAGTTTAATTTGCTTTTGTGCCTCATCACTTGTTATAAAGTGGTATAAGTATTGCGAGTTGATTTTTTTCCCTTTCTTGATAATCGCGCAAGAGTATGAAATAAGAAACTTTCGCGTAAAATCAACATATCTTACGGTTCCAACAGATGCGTACCGAGCAAACAGGATATCGCCCTGCTCTGGTTTTATTTTTTGGGAAAGCTGGTTATACTCAATTTCAGAAATCAGTTTCACACCATTAAAATTCAATTCGTTGGTGCCACAAAAATCACCTGTCATAAGATATGGAATTCCAACATCAACCGTTTCTGGCATTCGATGATCTATATCTCCGATTTCCACAAGCTCTCCCAGCTTACGCTGTTCCCAAGTAGGAGCAAATGCACACTTTCAGCAGCTATTTTCCACCGCCTACCGAATGTTCGCTGAAAATTTCACTCTCGGTTTTGCGTATTCGGTTCAAATTTTGATTTTTAACTCCCGATAGTCTTAAAACACAGCTGTTCCAAGCGTCTGACATTGCCTTAATTTTCATTCATCATCCAGTTTTGCATATTCTGAACGAACAGAACAAATTGCGTTGCCCCTTAGCCGAACAACAAACGATGGTACGTTCATCTTCTGGTTTCGGGCAAATTGCACCTCTTGTTTTTATACAAACATCTTTTCAAGACAAGATTTCTTGATGTTTTGCAGCTTTTCCAACTTACGTTGATGAAGGGTGATAAGGGTGTCAAGATTGTGGAAAAACTCAGAGATTGTTCTTTGCTCCTTGATGTCAGGAAAAACGATTTGTCCCTTGAGCGCATTTTCTGCGGATACCTTCATGTCGTTTTTTGCACCTTTGTTGACGAGTGGGTGCATATAATTATTCATTCTGGCATCCTGCTCAAAATAAATCTGGACAAATTCTGGATTGGCACTTTGTTTTGGCTTGTAAACGGCATATAACGTTGACACGATGCCATTTTTTCCTTTATTAGCTTTAATGATGCCATAAGGATTAGATTTCAGGGGTGATTTAGTGTAAACAATATCGCCGGTTTCAACCACACCATAATTGGCAACGGATGCTCCTGCAAATGAACGTCCCTGAAATTCAATCTGATTCACAATTCCAAAATCGCCCGAAACGGACAAGACATCTTCTTTGGTATATATTCCTTCAAAGTTCTTTTGGCCTGAAACTTCGAGATATTCTTCCAGCTTACGCTGTTCCCAAGGGTCAGTAAAGCCCTTGAAGCGAATTTCCGGCACAGATGCCCCATTTTTCGGAAACATCTTGTCCAACATGGACTTTTTGATATTCACCAACTTCTCATACTTACGCTGATGAAGGGTGATAAGGGTGTCGAGTTGCTTGAAAAAACGGCCTATTGCCTGCTGTTCAGCCATGCTAGGCACTAAAATGCTTCCTTGCAAGAACTCATTAATAACCAATTCATTCATCATAGTGCCCGCTTTTGTCGAGTTTACAAGCACTTTTCTCATGATTGGTTCATAGTGAATGTAATATTTCCAAAAATTTATTGGCATCTCGTGCAACGGCCTCAAAGCACTAAATCTTGGTGACATAATTCCATCGCCCACATCATTTAGTCCAAATCGGCCATACCGAAACTCCTTACTCGTGTGGCCCTCGAACGCAATATCTCCGGTTCTTAATCTTTTATAGTTTGCAAGTGAAGTATCTGCGGCACCATTGCCATCCGTCTTAAAAGACATTGTGGCAACAGAAAGCGTCTTCTGGTACGGAAGCAAATCGGCATTGCGCTCAGTTAGTTGAAAGTAGAGTTCTTTCAGCTTACGCTGTTCCCAAGGGTCAGTAAAACCCTTGAACCGGAGGGCAGGTTTTTTCTCATTATCCTGCATAATCATTCACCTCCCAGCAATTTTTTGAGTTCTGCAATGCCCTTCATGTCAAATTCATTTCCCTGCAAATCGTCCAGAAGCCCCAGCAATTCGTGCTCGGTATCGGCGATCTGGCTCTCTACGTCCTCAAAGGTGGTTTCATATTTCCGGCAGACAGCATCCAGACGCTTCACAAAATCGTCCAGAACGGCATCCGGCAGGCTGTTCAGATTTTCCATCAGGGGCAAGATCCACTTGCGGTGCAGCAGGTCACGCACTTCTTCATCGGTCAGGCGTTCAATCACGCCTTTGGTGCGCTGGTGGAGGGCGGCACTGTCGTCCTTGACCTGCTTTTTCAGGGTCTTTTCCTCGGCAAACAGCGCGTTCACATCTTTCAGGATGCTCAAGATAGCTGGCTCTACCTCCCGCGCCTTGATGGCCTTTTTGACCTCAGCGGCAACAAAGGCACCATCGTTGACAAAATCCTGTTCCTTGTCCTCCTCGCTCAGTTCGTCCAGATAGCTTTCATACTCGCCTGCAATTTCGGCAAGGCGAGTTTCTTTTGCCCGCAGTGCTGCCACTTCCTCATGCATTTTAACGCTCTGCACCAGCTCAAAGGGCAGCACATGGCCCACCCAGCCGTCCTGCACCTCGGCATCCTTTTTCAGCACCATGTTGGGGTCTACCTGCTTGGTTGCAGCAAAGCCCTCGGTCTGGATGATTTCAAGGTCAATGGAGATTTTCTTCCAGTCATCGTCCAAAAGCTGGTATGCTGCATAGCGGTCAACCAGCGGAATTCCTGCCAGCCGTGCAAAGATCTCCCGGCTCAGGCGTTCTTCCTCGCCGGCAGCATTCAGCTGCGTCATGCCGTCGATGAGTGCGGACTTCAAATAGGCATCAAAGTCACCGAAAGCATTCTGGAAAGCGGTCTTGAACGCCACCACATCCGGGTGGGACAGAACAGCGTTCTTCAAATTGGCCACATTCAGACGGCAATAGGCTTCGTTGTCCGGGCTGAACAGAGCCGCTTTCAGGTGCGGGAATGCTGTCCAGTAGGCAGACAGGTCTTGCAGTTCGGCCTCGGGAATACCGCCAAACATAGAAGCATAAATGTCCCAGCTCTCAGCCTTTTCGGAAGAGTCCACATAGCGGGGAATGTTCAGGTTGTAATCGTTCTGAACGATCTCCGCACGGGATACTCTGCGTGCGAACTTTTCGATTTTATCCGGGCGTTCCTTGTAAGCATCCACAATGCGTTTGATGTCACAGGCACGCAGCTTGTTGTTTTTGCCGTCCTTCTCAAAGCCCTTAGACGCATCAATAATCAGAACGTCCGAATCCTTTTTATTCTTCCGCAGCACCATGATGATGGTGGGAATGCCTGTGCCGAAGAAAATATTGGCGGGCAGACCGATGATTGCATCAATGTTGTTGTGGTCAATCAGATTTTTGCGAATCGTACCTTCTTCACCGCCACGGAACAGAACGCCGTGGGGCAGAACGATGGTTACAATACCATCATTACGGATGTGGTACAGGTCGTGCAGCAAAAAAGCATAGTCCGCCTTGCCCTTGGGCGCAAGACCGTAATCCGAAAAGCGTGGGTTGTTCTCTTTGTCGTTCGGATTCCATGCCTGCGAATATGGGGGATTTGATACCACCGCATCCACAAACAGCAGGTCGTAGGTGTTGACCGGGTCGTTTTCTTCAAAGTACGGCCAATCTTCCTCCAGCGTATCGCCGTTGCGCGTTACAATGTTGTCGGGCAGAATGCCGCGCATGACAAGGTTCATGCGGGTCAGGTTGTAGGTGTTTTCCTTCAACTCCTGTGCGTAGTATTTGATGTTGTTGCCATTGCCCATATACCGTGCGGCACACTGACCAATGTTGATCAGCAGCGAGCCGGAACCGCTGGTGGGGTCGTAAATTTTGATCTCTTCCCGGTCTTTCAGGTGGTACGCCACGATTTCAGACATGAGCAGCGAAACTTCGTGCGGCGTGTAGAACTCGCCGGCCTTCTTGCCTGCGTTTGCTGCAAAGTTGCTGATCAGATATTCGTAGATAAAGCCGAGAACATCATAATCCTGCTTGCCGTCCATGGGAATATCTTTGATGAGATAGATCAGGTCGCGAATGGCCTTTGTCCGCGCACCGGAGCTTTCACCCAGTTTGGACAGGCCGGTTTGCAGCGTAGCAAAGACACCGTCAAACACCTTTTTGTGGTGCGGGTCAATCAAACGGCTGAATGCCTGCAATGCTACCGTCACATCATCGGCCTTGAAGTCACTGCCTTTGCTGATCCATGTGGAGAACAGATTGTCATAAGCGATAAAATAGCCGACATTCTTCCGAACGGTATCCAGCGTTTCGGCATCGTCTTCAGTCAAATCCGGCAGATATTCGTCTGTCCAGTCGTTCTCTTTCAGCCATTTAACTTCCTTGTCCGACAGAAATTTATAAAACATGAAGCCCAGAATGTAATCCTTGTACTCGTTGGCTTCGATTTTAGAGCGCATCTTGTTGGCAGATTCCCAGATTTTCGATGCGAGTTGCTGCTTGTTCATGCTATTCCTCCCAGTGGCCTGCAATAGCGCATTTTTAGAATTTTTAATCGGACAGCCTCTCCGATTTTATGCGTGTGTTCATTGAACCAATTATACAAAAGTGCCACCCGGTTTGCAATGCGAATGAAAAGTTTCTCAATCGCATTCGCAGAACCATAACCGTGGCAAGCAGAGCCTTTGTGCACACAACAGCTAAATTCTTTCGATCATCACGATTTCGTGGTGGTTGCACACTCCTGCGGAGTCCTAAAAAAGCGTTTTGCAAAAAACGCGTAGCCTGCATCCATCGGATGTAGTTCAAGGGTTTGGGATTTCCCAACAAGCATTTTGCAACGCAAAATGGTCTTTGTATATACGAAGACACTGCTTGCTACGGCTATGAACGCCTTTTGAATTGCAAAATGATTTTTCAGTTGCTATACTGGGCTTATCAAA
>OGLB01000845.1_pt1 | contig 14268 bp, 15 predicted proteins | sample 1572551 | NCBI WGS metagenome assembly OGLB01 (sample SAMEA2582003, study PRJEB24529) | metagenome | biome: Human gut stool | place: China | collected 2011
CATTCTTCATATACATTATTATATAGCGGTCAGTTGATAATGAATTTCAGTCCCAAAGATACCTGCGAGTGGAACTTGCCTATGTCCGAGCTGAACAACGCCCGTTCCCTTGCGTTCAGCAGCAGAGCCACCCGGTCGGTCAGGTAGGCTTCCAGTTCCAGCGTGAGCGCACCGCCGTAAATAAAGCAGTCCTTATCCAATAAGGTAGAGCCGTCCGGCAGTAGCTTTTCGCTTTTGTTGCTCACCTCATACCCGGCGAGTGCTGACAGTCCCAGCGAGAGGAAAAAAGTCTTTCGCCTGTCCGAAAGGAATTTCAGGTAATAGCCGCCCTCTGCGGTGAACTGTTCGACTGGTATCTGCATATCCTTGTAGTCATACTTCTTGTGCAGGTATTCCCCACCAATCACCCAGCGGTTGGCGTTCTTGGTGTAAACGCTGTATGCCGCCCCGATATGGTAGGCGAAATCCGTGTTGTCATTCCAGTGTACACCGTCCGTCATGCCCGCCGTGACCTGCAAGCCTTTCATACCCGGCAGGTATCTTTGTGCGTGTGCCTGGTTGAAATGCAGGCACAGCGCAAAGAGTATTCCGATAAATAGAAACCGTTTCATCCCTATTTGATTTTGAGTTCGTTAATCACTTCTGCGTTTATGATGTCGGCGTTCTCCACCCGGATAACCTGATGCCGCCCGCCGTTTTTCTCGTAGAGTTCCACAAGTAGCAGCTTATCGTCCGGTATGGTGAACTTCGGCAGGGCATACACAGTGCGGACGGTACTTTTCCCGGTAATCTCTATCACCTCGTTGTAGCTGCGTACCGCATCCAGCACAGTTTCCTGAATAGCCGTGCGTTTGGGTACTTTCTTATCGACTATCTTAAACTTGATGAAGTCGGTATCGAAAGGCACGTTGGAACTGTTCTTCGTCTGCGTGTGTACATAGAGCATCCCGTTATAGGTATAAATCCCCTTGATTAAGAACTGGATGCCGAAACGCTTGCTACCCAAGTGGCGCACTTTCCGGTCGTTGTTCTTGTAGATGCTCTGCATTATCAGTTTCACCAGTAGCGGGCTTTCATTACCCAGTTCCCGGAAATAGATGTTCATGCGGGTATGCGAAAAGTCGGACGTATCTTCATTTTCCAAGAAGTCTTTCATTTCGATATTGAGCATTTCCGGCTCACGGGCGTACTTGGCGTTGAACGAAAAGAAGCTGCCGTCCTCGCAAATGACGGAGAAGTTCGTTTCGCCCGGAAAGCCCTCTGTCGTGGCTTTCACCCGGATTACGTTCTCCGCACCGTCAGCCTTGCCCGCTATGATGTGGTTGCTTCCCAAATCGACATAGCGGACGGCGGCGGGGAAGATGATGTGTACCGTCTTGGCAAAGGTCACTTCCACGCCGTAGGGCGTTACCATTTGTCGGTAAGGCAGTTTCCGGGTAATGCCCCGGTACAAGTCGTTACCTGCCGCATACTTCACGGTGTCGGTTTCCTGTGCGTTTGCCGCACACACGCCCAGCAAGAGGGCGAGCAATACAAAAATCTGTTTCATTATCAATTAAAATTTTAGTGGATGAATATTTGTTGAGTAATTATTGCTGTTTGGCGTAAAGCATCACCTTGTACCCGGCTTTCAGCTTTACTTTTACTGTCCTGAACTTTTTCGCAAGATAGCCGGACGTTCCTTGCAGTAAGCCCCTTGTTACGTCCATAGCCACCTGTTGCCCGGCACTTTGGGCAAAGGAAATGCTTGTACCCAGCCCGCTGCCGATGTTCGCCATAGCTTCGTTGAACGCTTCCTGCTCCATTGAGGACGGGACGGAAAGCCCCTTTTGCCCGTCCGTGTCGAACACGGCAAGCTCCACCGGGATGATGTTGCCAGCGTACTCAATCGAGGACACCACTATGTCGAGCCGTTCGCCCTGCACCTTTGCCGTACCCGCTACAAGGGTATTCTTTGGTACAACGATGTTCCCGGCTTGCATGGGTTCAAGCAGCCGGAGTTTCACCGCCTGCCCGTCCGTCAGCGTTTGGTCTTGGTGGATGCAGGCGGCTACCGTATTCTTTCCCATAACGTAACCCGTGCCTACCGCCGTGTTGAAGCCGTAGTTGCGGGGCTGGCTGTACGCCCGGATGAAGTCGGCATCGCTCATGGGCTGCTGCAATCCCGATACGGTTGTTTCCCTAATAGCCTGTACTGTCACCGCATCCGGTTTGCGTTCAATGCCGCCAGTTACGGGTACTTGCGCCACTTGCCCGCCGTCATTCATATACCTTGCCGCCAGTTCGTAGGACTTTTCCAAGAGTGCCATTTGGTCGTCAGTGGTGGGTGTGGCGTTCTGCTGTTGTTGCAGTCGGTCGGTCAGTTCCGCCACCTGCCGCTTCAAGTCCTCTTTTTCCTCGTCCACCGCTGGGGTTTCGTAGAACGTGCTTAACTGGCGGTTGATGTCCCGGTAAGCCGCCCGTGAAGAAGCACCGCCGCCCCTTTGGGGCTTCGCATCATCTTCCGGCATCAGGTCGATTTCCGCTTGCGGTTCTTCCGTTTCATCGTCCCCCGTGAAACCGAAGTCCTGCAAGGATTGTATCTTGTCCTGCTGTTTGCGGTTCATCATCGCCTGTTCGTATGCCTTTTGCTTGTCGGCTATAATCCCGTCCTCTGCGGGCAGGGGTATGTCGGCGTTGAAGCCGCCCACGCTCTCCATGTTCACGTCCTCTTTGCCGGAGGGGGCGAATATCAGGTACATGCACCCGGCAAAGGCAAGGAACATCAGCGGGAAGACTATCATTTTCCTACGCTGCTGTACCTGTTGGGGTGTCAGTTCCCGTTTGGGTTTCTTTTCTTTTTCGGGCTTCCCGTCCGTCTGCGGTACGGTCGTGCCGTTCTCATTCTTTTGTACTTCTTCCATATTCCGGTCTGTTTAATGGGTTGATACTGTTGATTGTGTCATTGCCTTGCAATGGCAGTTGTTTGATATGTTCTATTTGCAGGCGTTGCCCGTCCCGTTTCCCGATGTTGTAGATTGATGAAACGGTGATATAGATAGACAAGCCACTAAAAAAGAAGAACATCACGAGGATAACCGCCAGCCTTTTGCCCGGCGTAATCCGTCCGCACATACGGCGCAGGCGGTCGTCCGCCCAGTCTTGTACTTTTCCGATATAACTCTGTTTCCTTTCCATACGGCTATCTTTTGACGGTTTGTAAATCCTTGTTTTCGGTAATGGTGAACGCTTCGATGATGAAGCCGTGCGGGTTGTTGTCGCTGCGTGTGGCGTTGAGCAGGCGGCACGAGGTCACAAGACTTCGCACCGTCAGGCTGCTTTCCCGGACAATCAACTGGCGGGCGTAGGTGTTCACCTTGTAGGGGTACTGGTCGAAGTCGCACTTCACGCTGTCAATCTCCACCGTCTGCGTGACGTTTCCCGAAATCACCCGGTTGTAGTAGCCTTTTTCCGCCAAGTCCTTGTAATAGTTGAAAGCGGACTTGTCGGCAAGGAACAGCGAGCGTTTGATATTACTTTCGATAGCCCCCTTGTCGGGCGATAAGGTGAAAAACAGTTCGTGGAAACGCCGCACGTGCGATTTGGCTTCCACGGGTCTGTTCTGCGCCATATCCTGCGAGAGTGCGAGCATCAGGCTCTTGCCGTTGTCGAGGACATATATCTTCTGCCGCTGCTTCTCGGCGAAGCTGTACGAGTTCCACACGGCAAAGCCCGTCACCAGTGCGCACAGGCAGATGAATACCAGCGCAAAGAGCCGGATTTGCCGGAAACTCGTTTCGATATTGTTCAATGACTTAAATTCCATATCCTTAAAAAATTTGATGTTGTTTATTTGAGTAGTTTTCCCGATACCTTTCCACCAACTGCGCCAACCGCAGCCCCGGCGACCGACCCGGCTTTCGACACGTTGCGGTTATAGGCGGACATACCGCCAGCCGACACAATCCAGCTTGCCACCGTTGGAATGGTGAAGTAGCCCACAATGCCGATAATCATAAAGATTACATACACGGTGCTGCTCCCGTCAGGAATGAAATTCGGGTCTGAAAGTTCCTGAATATCCTTTTGGAGCATCAGCGTTTGTATGCGAGCCAGCACACTGCTGAACAAGTCAGACACGGGTAACCACAGGTAAATGGAGATATAGCGTGAAATCCACTGGGTCAGTGTGCTTTGGAAACCGTCATAGACGGAAATAGCGAACGCCAACGGACCCAGTATGCTTAACACGATTAGGAAGAACGTGCGCAGCGTGTCTATAATCAGCCCCGCCGCCTGAAAGAGCATTTCCAGCAATTCCCTGAACCAGTCCCGGACGGACTTCTTGATGTTGTAAGCCGCCCTGTCCATATACATACCCGTCATAGTCACCATGTCGGAGGGCGACCAGCCCAGTTCTTCCAGTTGTCTGTCAAATTCCTCGTCCGATGCGAGGTAAGCCGTTTCGGGGCTTCGCATCAGGGCTTCATATTCCAGTCGGTCTTTCTGCGCCCGGTACTCGTTCATGTCGAAAGTCTGCGTTTCCATAAGCTGGTTGCACCCTTTCACCACTGGCGACAATACCGTGTTGATAGTCCCCAACACGAAAGTTGGAAAAAACATGATACACAGCCCCAGCGCAAAGGGTCGCAGGAGCGGGTACACGTCTATGGGTTCGGCACGTGCGAGCGACTGCCACACTTTGGCGGCTACATAGAACAAAGCTCCCAGTCCGGCTATCCCTTTGGCTACCCCCGTCATGTTGCCGCACAAGGGCATCATTTCATCGTACAGCACCCGCAACACTTGGTGCAGGTTGTCAAAATCCACTGCTGCTAATAACATAGGCATACCATATTATATGTTACCAGTAGCGTTCATCCGCCGAGCCATAAAGAGCCAGCACCCGGTCGGTGTCGTTCTTCTTCTTCGCCCGCAGGTAGGACACAGATATGTTCTTGCGGGTGTAGTAGTTCACAAGGTTGCGGTAGTTGAGCAAACTTCGATAAGCGTTATCGATGATTGCCAGCCGTTCGGCATCCGTCAGCGACATACCCGTGATGTTCACTACATTTTTCAAGTCCTGCAACACGTCCGAGCTTTCCGACATCAGTTTGGCATAGCCGAACGATATTGCGGAAAGTTCGTCAGGCGTGAAATTCGGGTCAGCCAGCATGTTTTGGAAATTGCGCACGTAGATTTCGGAGATTTCCGCTACCAGTTCAATGGACTTCTTCACCTTGACACCGCCCTTAACCACGTCATGCACCGCTTTGAGCGCATCGTAATATTTTTTACCCTGCTGGAAAATCTTCTGCGCTTCCATGAAGCCGTCCAGCGTGTTCTTGGCAGTGGTGGAAGTCTGCACTATCTGCTTGGTGGTGTTGATGATACCCTGTGCCAAGTTGCCGGGGTCTGACACCACCCACTGTGCGGATGCCTTGCCGATGAAGCAAAGGCATACCGCCAAAAGGAGAATTGTTTTCTTCATGTTCCTAATTTTTAAGTTGTTGATGATTGTGGTTTACGTTTGCTTTCCGCAAGCCGCTTGATAGCCAGTTCAAGGTTACCGCCCAGCTTTTCGGCGAGTGCGAACAGTTCCATTTTTTCGCTTTCCTCTGTAGTGTACGTGTAGTATTCGTCCAACGAAACTTCTGTGGCGTACACCGCCGACTGCGTACCGCCCAGCGAAATAAAAACTTCCTTGTACTTCCGTCCGGGGTGGTTCGCCATGTTGATAGACAATATTTGCGAACGCTCCTTGTCGGTCAGTCCCAGCAGGTTTTGTATGCTGTCGAACTTGTTCAGATATTTTCTTTGGTCTAACAGGATTTTGCAGTCCGAGTTATTGATGATACTTTCTTTCACGATAGGGGAAGAAATAATATCCTCTACCTCTTGTGTGACTACAATCGCTTCCCCGAAATACTTTCTGACGGTCTTGTACAAATATTTTATGTAATCCGCCATATTCGCCGATGCAATCGCTTTCCACGCTTCCTCGATTAGTATTAACTTCCTTATTCCCTTTAATTTGCGCATCTTGTTTATAAAGGCTTCCATGATGATGATAGTCGTTATCGGGAATAAAATCTTGTGGTCTTTGATATTGTCCAACTCAAAGACAATGAAGCGTTTATGTAACAAATCCAGTTCCTTGTCGGAGTTCAGCAGGTAGTCGTATTCACCGCCACGATAGTAGGGCTCAAGCACGTTCAGGAAGTTGTCGATGTCGAAATCCTTTTCCCTGACGTTCTTCTGTTCAAGCTGTCGGCGGTAATCATCCCTGACAAACTCGTAGAACGTGTTGAAGCAAGGCGTTACCGACCTGTCGCACGTGATACGTTCGATACAGGCACTTACCGCATTGGACAACGCCACTTCTTCCGACCGCTTCGGTGCTTCATCATCCCGCTTCCACAGGGTGAGTATAAGGGTCTTGATACTCTCTTTCTTCTCTATGTCAAATACCCCGTCCTCGACATAGAACGGGTTGAACGCTATCGGGTTTTCGTTGGTGTAGGTGAAATAAATCCCGTCCTCTCCGTGTGTACGGTTGTGGATAAGCTGGGACAGTCCCAAGTAGCTGTTACCCGTATCTACCAGCAGCACGTGCGCACCCTGCTCGTAATACTGGCGCACCATGTGGTTGGTGAAGAAAGACTTACCCGACCCGCTCGGCCCAAGTATGAACTTGTTTCGGTTGGTCGTGATGCCTTTCTTCATGGGCAGGTCTGAAATGTCGATGTGCAGCGGTCGCCCGCTTACCCTGTCCACCATTTTGATGCCGAACGGCGAAAGCGAACTCTTGTAGTTCGTTTCTTCCACGAACAGGCAGAGAGCCTGCCCCAAGAACGTGTAGAAACTTTCCTCTGCGGGGAAGTCGGCTTCGTTGCCGGGTATGCCCGCCCAAAAGAGCGTGGGCGTGTCGGTGGTGTTGTGGCGTGGCTTGCACTCCATTAGTGCAAGCTGGCTTCCCACATCGTTGCGTATGCGTTTGAGTTCGTCCCTATCGTCACTCCATGCCATGACGTTGCAGTGGCAGCGCACCGAGATAAGCCCCTTGCTGTGCGCTTCGTTCAGGTACTCGTCTATCCACTCCTTGTTCACTTGGTTGGCACGGGAGTAGCGGGAGAGCGATTGCATATTCCGGGCGGTCTGCTCGAAGTTCTTCAGGTTTTCGGCGTGGTCGTCTATGAAGATGAACTGGTTATAGACGTGGTTACACGACAACAGCACGCCCACTGGGGCGGCAAAACTTAACCTGCAATCGCTCCGGTCAGTAGACAGCTTCTCAAATCGGCAGTCCGTCCCGACCTTTCCGGGCAAATCTTCCACGTCCGAAAGCGTGTGCAGGCACAGTATATCGTCCCCGACACGCATTTCTTCCGGGTACAGCCCGATGTCTTTCAGGCAGGTAGTATCGGTTTGCGAGAGCGAGAAGTATTTCTCGATGATGCCCGCCTTTCCGTCCTGCCCGGTGATTTCCGATGCCGCCAGCCGGGTAAGGGTGACAAAACCGCTGTCGTTCATGATGCGCTCGAACTGCCCGACCGCTTCGATGAACTTTGCCGCCGCTTCCTTGTCGGCTATCTCCTGCGGAACAATCCTGCCCCGGCAGAGGGTGGAGAAGTCGCTCTGTCGGCGGCTTCTCTCCCTTGTCGTCTTTGTCAGGAACAGGTAGCAGTAATGGTTCAGGAACGGGCGTTCATTGAAGTGCCGTTCAAAGGAGCGGCTTAAAAAACTAAGCTCGTCCCTTTCGGTGTCGGGCTGGTAGTTCTCCTTGATGAAGAAGTCCTGCTTGTGTACTATGGAGTAGTCGGGCAGCACCTTGATTGCCTTGTACCACGCCGAATGTATGGCTTCGTACTCGGCACTGGTGACGGTGAACAGTTCGGGCAGTTCCACCCGGAAAGCCACCGTGATGTCGGCATCCTTTGAAATGATGCAGCCGTTCTCCACCGCCAAAAGTGGAAATTTCCTTTCCAGCGTGGTAGCCTTTAATGTATTCCTCATGTTCTTTCTTCCTTTCTTCTTTTGTAGTTGAACAGCCGGGGTATCGCCTTTCGGCTGATAATGAAGCGTGGGTGTCTTTTGCGTGCGGCTGCTTTCATCAGCCCGTGCGTGCCGTACCGTGCGTTGAGCCGGAACGTCTGCCACACGAGCAGCAGCGAAGCCGACACGATGAAACCGATACATAGCCACTGGTTCGCGCCTGCCATGAACAGGACGATGAACACCACGAACACGGCGAGCAAGCCGCCGCAAAAGATAAAGAGGTACTGGCTTTTTAACCCCTTGAATTCCACTGGCTTCCCGATACCCCTGTTTACCGGATATTCAGACATAGCCGCTGGTTTAGAGGAAGAACGACCGCAGGATAGTGGCGGCAACAATTAAAAAGATGCACGCCCCGAACCAACTGGCGGCGGTCTTTGAGGTGTCGGGGTCGCCGCTCGAAAATTTGTTATATACTTTTACCCCGCCAATCAAGCCGCAGACCGCCCCGATTGCGTACACCAGTTTTGTTCCGGGGTCGAAATACCCGGTGATTAGGTTCGTGGCTTCGGTGATGCCCGCCTGCCCGTTGCCCTGTGCGTAGGCACTTACCGCAGCGGCAAGGATAGCCGCCGACAAGAAGATTTTCTTTCTCATTGTGATTTGTTTTTAATGCCGGGCGGCGGGTGGGAAGTCCGCCTTTCCCGGCTGGTGAATAATTTGAAATTTTAGTGGTCGGGGATAGTCCCGTTTGTCTGTTTGGTTTTCAGGTTGCCAATCAACCGTAGTCACGTTGCTTCATATTGTTACACGTTATTATATTATAGGAAATCGTTCATGTCGAACGCTTCGTGTTCCTTGCTTGTATTGCCAGCTTCGGCAGGGACAGCAGCCGTAGCCAGTTCCCCTTCGTTGCGTCCCAGCAGTTCCGCCACCTTTGCCAGCCCGCCGTTGATGTTCTCCACCACCGCATCGTAGAGGTTCGTCCCCTCAATGCTTGCCAGTGTCCCGGCTGCTTGCCGTTTCTCCGTTTCGGTGGGGTTGTCGGCGTTCGCCGTGCGTACCGCTTCGCCCAGTTCGTCAAAGCTCACGCCCGTAGCCCGCCCGGTATCATCGTCACCGTCCATGTACCCGGCTATTTCCTCGTCCTCGTAGTCGGGTTCGTCATTCTCGTAACCGGGCGTTTCTTCCGCTTCGGCTACTGCTTCCGGAATGTTTTCTTCCGGCTGTCCGTCAGCCTGCGGCGCAAAAATAGTATCATTTTCAGCCGCTTGCTGGAGGTGTCCCGATTTGTCCTGCGCTGTCCCGATTAGTCCGCCCTTGTATCGGCTTTCACCTATCAGCGTGTAGCCCGAAACCTCGTTTCGTGGGAGTGGCGCATCATCCGTTCTGCCCGGTGATGTCCGGCTGTCCGTGTAGCGATACCACAGCCATAGGGCGATATAGTACACCAAAAACCCGGTAAGTATGCAATAGATAACCATAGTCAGACAGGCTTTTGGAAGTGGCTTTCGTACAGGGTGTTTATCTCGTCTTGGTACTGCTCGAAGTGCCGCAGCAGAATGTTTTCCACGTAGCTGCTTACCGTCACCTTGCGCCCGCCTATCACCGTCACGATACGCATCAGCTTCTCGTGCGTGGTACGGCTCACGTACAAGGGCTGTCGGTCTGCCAGTTCCACTTTCTGAAAGTAGGTTTCCCGGTAGTTGCCTGAACCGCCCTTGCGCTTGCGGGGTGTCGGTTTCTCTACTTGCACCGTTTCTGTTTGTGTTTCTTGCGGTACATCATTCGTCTTATTATTATCTTGTTTACTGGGAACACCCTGCGATATAAGCTCTTTCATGAAATCCTCGTCTATCTTCGGCATCCCGCCGCTTTGTTTTGCCATATCATTTTAATTTGATGTAGTACACTATTTCGGTTATCAGTTCTTCCAAGTTGCTTCCCCTTACCAGCGGGCGGCTGGCGGGAAAGAGCGTGGAGCGGAACACCGCCTTTTTATCCGCCACCAGTTCCTTTTTGTAGCGTTTGGTATCGGGGATAAAGGTTTTCATCAGCGGCAGTTCCAGTTCCTTAATGGTCTTGTCATAGGCGGTGTAAAGGTCTGTTTTCTCCCGTCCGTCCACCATGTTCCAAAAGAGGTACAGCCCGGCAAGTCGGCAGGCTTCATTCCTCACCAATAGCTTTTGGATAGCCATTGCGAACGACAGGCTGCTTTCCAGCACCACCTTGTCGGCTGAAATGGGGGTGAAAATGTAGTCCATGCCCGCAAGGGAGTTTATCACGCCCTTGCTATTCACCGTGCCGGGCAGGTCGAAAAACACTATATCCGGCACGTGTCCGGCGGCTATATGTTCGTCAGCCGTTGCAATCGCCTTTTCGGGTGAACTGCACAATACCGGATAGGCTTTCTTCCCCAGCCGGGTAAACTGTTCATACGCCATGCGCTTGTAATCTTCATCCGCCCCGACCTGCTCGGCATCCCGCTTGCGCATCCCGGCAATGGAGTGTTGGGGATAGTCGCAATCGACCACCGCCACATCGTAGCCTTTGAGGTAGTAGAGGTAACTCGCCGCCAGCACGGTAAAGGTGGTTTTGCCGACCCCGCCCTTTTGTGTGGAAAAGGCGACATAAAGGGGTGTTTTCTCGTTTTCCATATTGCTTCCGTTCATTATTGGTTGATAGATTTATTTATTGCTTTCAATCATTCATTCTTTCCATGTTGCAATCTTGAAATATTGAAAGATTGTTTTATTTCAATCTTGCTTTCCTGCTTTCATTCTTTCTTGAAATATTGAAGTCCTGCAATCCTGCTTTCTTGAAATCCTGCTTTCAATCATTCTTTCCTGATTGGAATATTTCTTTCAATCTTGCTTTCAATCTTGAAATCCGATGCAAAAAAAGGGAGAAAAAACGTCCCCTGAAAACCTTGTCCCGATTTGTCCTGCGCTGTCCCATTTTGTCCACCAACCGCCTATTTTACAGCATTATAAATCACCGTTACTTTGCAGCGGAGTAACGAACCGCAGGGGGCGCAGGTGTAAAACCGGGCTGGTGAGCGGCAGGGCTTACCGTTCCACGCTAACCCCAATCCGTCCGTGACGGATTTCGATTTTCGTCAGAAAATAGCAAGGTGTGTTTTGTAGCATACAAAACCGTTTTCCGTGCCTGAAAACGCCTTGCCCCTTGCGGGGGTAAAAATCACTCCGAAGTCGTAATTTTTTAATTCAAAGAAGTATGGAAACAAGAAGAACCAACAAGGGCGGTCGCCCCGCCCTCGCAGACCCGGCGAAGCACCGCCATGTCCTTTACCTGAATGACCGGGAGAACGCCCGCTTCCTCTCGCAGTGGGAGCAGTCTGGCGTTACGAGCAAGTCCCGTTTCATCGCTGCCCGGCTGTTCGGCGAACCGTTCCGGGTGGTGAAAGTGGACAAGTCGGCGGTAGAATACTGCGCCCGGCTGACTGAATTTTACGCCCAGTTCCGGGCGGTTGCGGTCAATTACAACCAAGTTGTAAAGGCGTTGCACAGTAACTTTTCGGAGAAAAAGGCACTGGCTTTTCTCTATAAACTGGAGAAAGTGACCACCGAACTGGCTATGTTGAACCGTCAGGTTATCGACCTGACAAACGAGTGCAAGGAACTATGGTTGCCAAAATAAGCACGGGCGGCAATATGTTCGGCGCACTGGCATACAACCAAAACAAAGTGGACAGCGAGGAAGCAAAGGTGCTTTTCTCCAACCGGATGCTGTTAAGCGAGGACGGGAATTTCTCTATCGGCGAGTGTATGCGCAGCTTCGAAATGCAGATGCCCGTCCAGCTATCCACCAAGAAGCCGATACTGCATATTTCCATAAACCCGCACCCGGAAGACGTGCTGACCGACCAGCAGCTTTCCGACATCGCACGGGAGTATATGCAGAAGTTGGGCTACGGCGACCAGCCTTATTTGGTGTACAAGCACACAGACATCGACCGCCACCATATCCATATCGTAGGGTTGCGGGTGGACGAGAACGGCAGACCGCTGAATGACAGGTTTGAGCATCGGCGCAGCAAGCAAATCACCCGTGAACTGGAAAAGAAATACAACCTGCACCCGGCAGAGAGGAAAGCGAGGACGGAACGCCCGGAACTTAAAAAGGTGGACTACACCGCCGGGGACGTGAAGCACCAAATCGGCAACACCGTGAAAGCGGCTTGCTATGGCTACCGCTTCCATTCATTCGGGGAGTACAAGGCGTTGCTTGCCACCTATAATATATGCGCCGAGGAAGTCAAAGGCGAGGTAAACGGCAAACCCTATCAAGGCATTGTCTATTCCACTGCCAATGACAAGGGCGAAAAGGTGGGTAACCCGGTAAAGGCTTCCCGCATCGGCAAGTCGGTGGGCTATGAAGCGGTACAGCGCAGAATGGAGAAATCGGGCGAGGCAATCAAGAACGGGAAACTGAAAGAACGCACCCGGAAGATTGTCGCCACTGCCATGCAGACTGCCCGTAGCCGCAAGGAATTGGAACAGCAGCTAAAGAAACAGGGCATTGACGTGGTATTCCGTCAGAACGACAGCGGGCGCATCTATGGCGTTACGTTCATCGACCACGACAGCCGGGTGGTGCTGAACGGTTCTCGCTTGGGCAAGGAGTATTCGGCGAACGTGTTCAACGACCTGTATTCCGATGAAAGAAAAACGGATATACAGCGGGAACAATCCACGCATCAAGAACAGCCGGGCTTCACGCCGAAAGCCGACATCGTTTCGGGCGTGGCTTCCGTGCTGGGTGCTTTCGGCGGTTTGCTGGGCGGCGGTGCATCAGGCGGTGACGAGCCGCAGGACACCGCCCGCCAAAAGAGAAAGAAGAAAAAGAAGCGCACAAGGCGCATTGACTAACTAAAAAAATATACAATTATGCAGCAAGAAGATGATTTGAGAGGGCTTGCAAGGGTCATGGACTTTATGCGGGCTGTCAGTATTCTATTCGTGGGAATAAACGTGTACTGGTTCTGTTACTCCACCCTGAAAGAGTGGGGAGTGACCTTTGAAGTGATAGACAAGATACTGTGGAACTTCCAGCGCACTACCGGGCTGTTCTCGTCTATCTTATGGACAAAACTATTTTCGGTGGTGTTCCTCGCCCTGTCGTGCATTGGCACTAAGGGCGTGAAAGAGGAAAAAATAACGTGGACGAAGATACATTGTAGCCTTGCGGCGGGTGTGGTGCTGTTTTTCCTGAACTGGTGGATGCTGGAACTTCCCCTGCCACACACGGCAGGTACGGTATTTTATATCGCCACGCTGTCGGCGGGTTACATCTGTATGCTCATGGCGGGTACGTGGATGTCCCGCCTGTTGAAGAACAACCTTATGGATGATGTCTTTAATACCGAGAACGAAAGTTTCATACAGGAAACAAGACTTATCGAAAACGAATATTCCGTAAATTTGCCGACCCGGTTTTATTATAACAAGAAATGGAATAGCGGCTGGATAAATGTTGTAAATCCGTTCCGTGCCAGCCTTGTATTGGGAACACCGGGCAGTGGTAAGTCTTATGCGGTGGTAAATAGCTACATTAAACAGCAGATAGAGAAAGGTTTTGCCTTATATTGTTATGATTATAAGTTCCCTGACCTTTCAGAAATCGCTTATAATCATTTGCTTAACCATTTGGACGGTTACAAGGTGAAGCCGAAGTTTTACGTTATTAATTTTGATGACCCACGCAAGAGCCACCGATGCAACCCGATAAACGCCAGCTTCATGTCGGACATTGCGGATGCCTACGAAGCCAGTTATACGATTATGCTTAACCTTAATCGCAGTTGGATAAGCAAACAGGGTGATTTTTTCGTGGAAAGTCCGATTATCCTTTTGGCGGCTATAATTTGGTATTTGCGCATCTATCAGGGCGGTAAGTATTGCACGTTTCCCCATGCCATAGAACTGCTGAACAAGAAATACGCCGATGTTTTCACGATTTTGCGCAGCTATCCCGAACTGGAAAACTACCTTTCTCCATTCGTGGATGCTTGGGAGAGTTCGGCGGTCGAACAGTTACAGGGGCAAATAGCCAGTGCGAAAATCCCGCTTTCAAGGATGATAAGCCCGGCACTTTACTGGGTAATGACGGGCGATGATTTTTCACTGGACATCAACAACCCGGCAGAGCCTAAAATCTTGGTTGTCGGCAACAACCCCGACCGTCAGAACATCTATTCGGCGGCACTGGGGCTGTATAATTCCCGTATCGTGAAGCTGATAAACAAGAAAGGTCAGCTTAAAAGTTCGG
>OGLB01000855.1_pt1 | contig 14156 bp, 8 predicted proteins | sample 1572551 | NCBI WGS metagenome assembly OGLB01 (sample SAMEA2582003, study PRJEB24529) | metagenome | biome: Human gut stool | place: China | collected 2011
GACAAAGCGGAAAAGCGAATGGCGGAATTTGCAGACGAGTTTGTTGCCGAAACGGAGAAGGCGGGACTTTCCACGACGTCTTACTCAGGAAAAAGCAAAGGTATATGCAGCTACTTCAACAAACTGAGAGGCAAAGATTTCAGCGACAAGAAATGTATTAACTCAACGTTGGAGAAACATCTTGAAGACGCCGAGGTGTGGAGTTCAAAGAACAGTCCCGACCGAAACAGGATAATAGAACTCGTGAACAACAGACTGATGAAACTTCTTCATGAAGCCGAAACGGAACGCAAGAAACAGTGGAAGTTACGTCTATCGGCTGAAATGACGCTGCGTCATCTTAACAAGCTGCGCCTTCTTAACTGCATTGAGGCTAAGGTCAGAGAGATGAATGACGATGCGAACAGGTTCTTGTTGAGCGACACTCAATATCTGTTACACACGCTGATCAGAGACAACGACTCGCCATTTATATTCGAGAAAGCGGGCTGCCGGCTCGAACATATCATGATTGACGAGTTTCAGGATACAGGCTCCGTACAATGGCAGAACTTCAAAGTACTGCTGAAAGAGTGCATGAGCCAGGGGAATGAAGAAGAGGGCACTATAAGAAATCTTATCGTCGGAGACGTAAAACAGAGCATTTATCGTTGGCGGTCGGGAGATTGGAGACTTCTTAACAACATTAACAAACAATTCGAATACCCTGAAACAAACATAGAGATACGTTCATTACAGACTAATTATCGCTCGGAAAAGAACATTGTGGACTTCAATAACGCTTTCTTCTCGACCGTTGCAACAAGCGAATATGTAAATGAGCTTGAAACAAACAACGAGGCTACGGCGGGCGAACTCCTTGTTGCCTACGACGATGTTTGCCAAGCGGTAAAGCCGAAAACCGGCGATAAAGGTCTTGTAAGGATAACTCTTCTACCGGAAGAAGACTACGACGAAAACATGCTTGACAACATCGAGCGATGTATCGACGAACTGTTGGACGCGGGAGTGGCTGTCGACAAGATAGCAATTCTTATAAGGTATAACCGCCACATTCCCTTGATAGCCGGACACTTTATGAACAAGCGTCCCGATTTGCGCATCGTCAGCGATGAGGCATTCAGGCTTGACGCCTCACTTGCGGTAAACACAATAATTCAAGCTCTTTGTCTGCTTGTTGATCCGAATGATACATTGACAAAAGCGGGACTTGCCGTCACTTATCAAAAAAGGATTTTGGGAAAGTCTGTTTCCGACAGCGACATTCTTACAAAAACAGCTGACGATAAGCAAAAACTCGACAGTTTGCTGCCGGAAAAATTCATAAGACAATTCAACGAGCTGCCCGGGAAACCCCTGCTTGACATAATTGAAGATATTTACGCCATGTTCGAACTTAACAGATTGAATGAACAGAGCGCATATATCTGTGCCTTCTACGACAAAGTTTCCGAATTTATCGGCAATAACTCGGGAAATATCAGCATGTTTATTGACGAATGGAACTCTTCGATATACAAGAAAACAATACAAAGCGACGAAGTAAACGGCATAAGACTTATAAGCATTCATAAGAGCAAAGGATTGGAATTTGATAACGTAATCATTCCTTTCTGCGACTGGACGCTGGAAAATACAAAGACGACTCTTTGGTGCAATCCGTCTGTTGCGCCATTCAACAAATTACCGCTTGTACCAATCGATTACAGCAAAAGGCTTATCGAAACGATTTATGCGGATGATTACAGAAACGAACACGTGCAAAACACGGTGGATAACCTAAACCTACTGTACGTCGCTTTTACCCGTGCGAGTAAGAACTTATTTGTTTTCGGCAAGAATGGCGACGGTAGTAAAAAGACCAAAAACAGGTCTGATATTATCTGTCAATGCTTGCCTGAGATACAAAACAAGCTCGAAGGAGCCGTCTTGAATGATGATTGCAACGAAACGGCTCCCATTGTTTTTGAATATGGTAAATTGTTTGATGAAGAGACAAAGCAAAAAGAAGACTCCTCTGAAAATGTGTTCTTACATTCCACGGAATTGTATAACCTGACGACAGAGATATCTGATGTCAAAGTAGAATTCAAACAGAGCAACAAAAGCAAGGACTTTATCAGCGGTGAAAACAATAACGTCGATGACGACAAAACAAAGTATATTAAAATCGGAAACATACTGCATAAACTGTTTTCAATGATAAAAACAACGGCTGATATAGACAAAGTATTAAAGCAGTTGGAGTTTGACGGCATATTATACGACGAAGACATAACGTCGGAAAAGATACGTAAGATGCTTTCAAAAAGACTTTCTGACGAACGTATTGCCAACTGGTTTGACGACAAATGGCAAGTATTTAACGAATGCAGCATTCTATCCTATGATACGGAAACCGGCAAAACAGCGGTCAAGCGACCTGACCGTGTAATCTATGACGGTACGGAAATGAAGGTAATAGACTTTAAATTCGGTACTTATCGTGAAGAATACGACACACAGGTTAAGCAATATATGGAACTGCTCAGAGGCATGGGATACAAAAATATCAAAGGATATCTATGGTTTGTTTACACAAACGAGATAAAAGAAGTTAGACTGTAATATAAAACCTTTTTAATTAAGATTAGGTTATGAAAAAGTTTTTAGAGATTGTCGCAGAAGACATTATTAATAAATACGGAACTGATTTATCACGCATCGCGGTGGTGTTTCCCAACAAGCGTGCGTCAATTTTTCTTAACGAACAACTGGCAATTAAAGCAAAAAAGCCTTTGTGGTCGCCTGCTTACATAACTATCAGCGATTTCTTTTTACAATATTCGTCTTTGGCAATAGGCGATCCGATAAAGCTCGTTTGCGACCTTCATAAAAGTTTTACCGAATGTACGGGAATCGACGAAACGTTGGATCATTTTTATGGATGGGGACAGCTACTTCTAACTGACTTCGATGACATTGACAAAAACCTTGCCGATGCCTCAAAAGTATTCAAAAATGTCAAAAACATACACGAACTTGACGACATTTCTTATCTTGACGAAGAACAGAAAAAGATATTGCGGAAGTTTTTCAGCAACTTCAATAAAGATAACGAAACGGAACTCAAAAAACGTTTCCTTAACCTTTGGTGCCACTTCGAAGATATTTATAACAACTTCAAACAGCGCTTATACGAACAGGGAATAGCGTATGAAGGAATGTTGTATCGTGACGTTGCATTGAAAAAAGACCTCGATTTTCAATATGACATGTATCTTTTTGTTGGCTTTAACGTCATCCAAAAAGTTGAACAAAAGATGTTTGCTGTTTTAAGAGAGCAAGATAAGGCACGTTTTTATTGGGATTTCGACAAATATTACATGCCTGCACAAAACAGAACCGACTTTAAAACGGAACATGAAGCGGGTCGTTATATCACAAGAAATCTATACGCCTTTCCAAACGAGCTTGACTCTTCCGACGCTCTAATATATGACAACTTCGGGAAAAAGAAGGAAATAACTTTCGTAAACGCATCGACAGAAAACATCCAAGCACGTTACATTAATGATTGGTTGAAGACAAATAAGCGTTTTAAAGGCGGAAGAAACACGGCAATAGTGCTTTGCAACGAGTCTCTGTTGCCGACTGCGATACATTACTTGCCACAAGAAGTTGAAGAAGTAAATATTACTACTGGTTTCCCGTTATTCCAAACTCCGGTGTCTTCTTTAATTTCACAACTGCTTGAACTGCGTATTAACGGCTATTCTGTAAACAACGAAACATTCCGCCTTCATTATGTAAAACAAATTTTGTCACATCCTTATTCACGTTACATCTCTGAAAAATGCGCTACTCTTCTTACATCTCTGAAAAACGGAAAGATTTTTTATCCGAAGATAAATCTGCTTTCGGCAGATGATAATCTCGAAACTCTTTTCAAACTTCCGACGGATAACAATTCGTTGGTTGAATGGCTATTAAAGATAATAAGAATTGTTGCCGACAATGTGGAAAACGATAATAAGAACCCGCTTTTACAAGAATCGCTTTTCAGAATGTACACCTTATGCAACCGAATAAACGAACTTATAAAATCCGGAGACCTTGATGTTGACATTATAACGCTACAAAAACTTATTATGCAGTTAATCAATTCAACATCAATCCCTTTCCACGGAGAACCGGCTGAGGGCATACAAATTATGGGAATATTGGAAACTAGAAACCTTGACTTTGACAATGTACTAATTCTTTCATGCAACGAGGGCAACATGCCCAAAGGCATCAACGACTCGTCTTTCATTCCCTACTCCATCAGAAAAGCATACGAACTTACGACAATCGACAATAAAATAGCAATTTACGCATATTATTTCTATAATTTGATACAAAGAGCAACGGACATAACAATTGCTTACAATAAATCGACCGACAACGGACAAAGTAGTGAAATGAGCCGTTTTATGTTGCAACTCATGATAGAAAGCGGTAATCCGATTAAGCACATGTCGTTACAACCGAACTTACAACTTATTTTCAAGCAACCACGGGCAATAAAAAAGAATGCTGAAATAATGGCAAGACTTGACTCGATGACTTATATCTCTCCAACGGCAATAAACCGTTACATGCGTTGCCCATTGCAATTTTATTATAATAATGTAGCAAAATTAAGAGAGAAAGACGATATTGAGGAAGACGGTCTTGACAACAGAACTTTCGGAAATGTCTTTCATGAAGCATCTGAGATAATCTATCGTGACTTTATCGGAGTAAATACAGTAATTACAGAGCAAACTTTACGAAATATTCTTAAAAACGGGGACGTAATTGAACGTGTCGTAGACAAGGCAATAATGAAAGTTGTTTTCAATCAAGATGCCAATCAAAGGAAACATCCTGAATACACAGGACTGCAAATAATAAACCGAGAAGTCATAATAAAATACCTTACAAAGCTGCTTGAAATTGACGCATCGTTAACCCCGTTCAAGATAATGGACGTTGAAACAGATGTTTATAAAGATATAAGTATCTCCACAAGCAATGGTAACAGAACAATAAAAGCTGGAGGACGAATAGACAGACTTGATTGTATTACCGACGCTCAAACAGGTAAAAAAATCATAAGAGTGGTCGATTATAAGACCGGGCGTGCATCAACAAAAAAAGTAAACAGCATTGACGAAATATTCATACGCCCCATTGAGCAAGGTAAACACGCCGATTACTTCCTTCAAATAATGCTCTACTCTGTTATCGTAAGAAAAGACGAGAAATTCAACAACGAAAGTTTTGCTGTAAGTCCGACTCTGCTATTCATTCAAAACTCGCCAGACACAAATTACAATCCGATAATAGACATCGGAAATGATAAAGTGTCAGACATTATTGATTACGAAGAAGAATTCAGTAACCACATTTCTGAAATACTGTCCGAAATATTTGAACCGAATATACCGTTCCTTCCGACGGAGGACAATGCAACGTGTGCAAATTGTCCATATCGAAACTTATGTGGAATATAATAATTAACGCATTGAGTCTTCAACAAACGAAAGAGGCATTAAATCTTTAATGGTTTCAATTACATAAACCCCATTTGTGCCGTAAAGATAAATCTTTATGTCTGTTTTATAACGCTGTTCCATCTCCAGCATGACTTGACGGCAAGAACCGCAAGGTGTTACCGGCTCCGATACAAGCCCGTTTGGATTTTGGGCGGCGATAGCGATATGAGTTATCGGAAGTTTTGGATAATTTGATTGCGCATTGAATATCGCCGAACGCTCTGCACACAGGGTTACAGGAGATGCGGCATTCTCTTGATTTGCTCCGATAATTTCCGTACCGTCTTGAAGCCTCAATGCGGCTCCGACTTTAAATTTCGAATATGGAGAATATGAGTTTTCAGTTGCGGCTATCGCTTTATTTACCAGTCTCTGTGCATCATCATCCAATTCGTCAAGTTGGCAAAATCTTATTTCAGATTTAATTACTATGTTCTTCATGTTTATCGGATTTATTGGATTTTAAGGTTCTTTCTGTTCTTCAACAAACTCATAACAACCGATATCGGGCTTATTATCACGCTGCGTTCCGTCACGATCTTGCGGTAAAGAGCTTGCCGGTTCGGCTTTGTCTATTGCCGGAGAGTCAGCGTTCAGATGGAAATCATACTGCTGCTTGTCAATATCCACCAAACGGAAATGTTCTTCTCCTGCAATAGAATCAGGCTCATCTACATCTTCAAAAATGACATTTATAAGTTTATCTTCAAAGTTTTCTTCATTATCCTTGTTTTCTTCCGTCGGATCCGGTGTACGCAACAAAGAATTGATAAAACGATAATTGAATGCTGTTTCCCCGTCATCAATATCTACTCCGGAAACTTGATCCACCCCATATCCCGTAACAATGGAGTTAATACAATCCATTCTGTTAAGAGGCAACGGCTTCTCATCTATTGAATTGGCGTACATCAATGCTGCCCCACGATTAGAATCGAATGGATAGAACTGTGCCAAAGTACAATGTTGTAATGTAATATTTCCGCCATAAACTGCGACACAGTTATTCAACGTGTTAGCAATCAATGTATTTCTTACATCAACCGTGCTGTTTATCGATTTCAAACCGTAGCCTTGGCATGTTTGAATTGTACTGTTATTGACAAGCAATTTAGATCTGTTTAAATCGGAAGAATCGCATACAACACCGTCAAATGTGCTATGAATGTCAGTATAATTTAATTCATTTCCGTACGAAGAACCGTTGAATTTTATGCCTTGCCATTGACCGCTAACCCTGTCATACGGTAGATAATCGAACATATTATCCATTCGGTCGCCTCTTAATACGACATTATTTTCCGCTGTTCCTTCGGTAATAAGTTGGCCGTAGACATCAATTCCGGCATCTGCATGGAAATAAACAGTTGAACCTGCTGTTATACGCAATGTGGTGAAGCTGTCAACTGTGATACCACCATACACAACAACAGGTTTACTTACGCTTTCAAGCGTCATGTCTTCCGTAACCTTCAAATCCTTTATCAGTTTCGCATCCCACGTATAAGCCTTGAGATTAACTCTTTGTTCCACTCCGCTTTCCAACTGAAATATCAAATTGTCTTCAAGCAGTTGCGGACCGGTCTTTCCATTTTCAGGCGATGTCAGTTCGACAAATACTCTAATACTGTCTTTTTTCCGTATCTCAACATCCGACACTTGGTAACCCGATGCCGGGCTTAGATACTCACCATCGACATTTACCCTGAAACCGGTTTGATTACCCGCTGCAAGTCGAACTTTCGTACAACGTATGCCATCGCCTGATTTATTATACACCCAAAAACTTCGTGTTGACGTGGGAACCGTTGAAAACACAGTATCCATACTTACTGTATCTGTTGCAAACGTAAGAGTATTTGATGGTGAAAGGCTAAAAGAATCATCATCGACACATGCTCCCAAAAACACGAAGGAAGCGACATATACCAATATTACAAATATTTTTCTCATAATAACTTTTATTGTAACGCCGTTTTATTTGTAATATTGCATAATATTGTTCGGAAACACTTATAAAAATTCTGAACCGTTACTGCCTTATAAATTTTTCATGGAATTCTTTATTTTCGAATAGTCTGTGTCTTTCAAAAGGTCTTCCAAATTAACGGATTTCTTAGAATTCATATATTTATCGATAATGTCAACGTACTTTGACTTGAAGAAATTACGTTCCAAAGCGACATTACAAACCCACATGATTTTTCCGATATGCAAATCTCTTTCAAGTTGCGGACGAGACTCAAAATCTGTCATCGGATAAAGACTCAACAAGTAAAAACTTATGCAGTCAGGCACGATATATTCCCTTGACATTGTTTTACGTTGTGCGGAAGTATAATATTTTTTATACAAAGGATATCCCTCTCCCAAATATTTGTCAAGAGATATTCCGATTGTCTTATCGCCTATCACGATACTTTGATCCAATGAACCGATTTGAGCATAGATATGCGGTATCGGGATTGAAGGTATATGCTTCTTCAAATTGTCAAAAACACTATTAAACAGCGCATTAATGTCATCCATGTCGGCATATTTCGACTCGGCGTCGGATATGATTGTCTGCAAAGTGGAGTCTTGATAAAATGTCAGGAATTTATGATTTATCTGTGGATCATTCACTTCTCCGATATGCAGAATATCTTCAATCAAGGTGCGTGTTTCCATCGGATACTCTGTGTTCATCTGCTGCAACGCAGAAAAATCACCGGTCGTGAGATATTGACATTCCAAGCGATCATACCGACATACTTCTATTTTATGTTCGGCATTCTCATCTTCAAAGAATTTCAATTTAAATTCACAGCCACTGAAGACAAAAGAAAATAATATGAGTATCCAATAAAAAAACTTCACGTATTTAATCGTTTATTTGTGTGCAAAGCTACAAAAAAACTTTGCAAAAGCAAACGTTTTTGCTAAAAAAGTTTAATTTTTGATACAAAAAGGAAAGTTTTAATTTAAAATCTGATTATTTATCGTTTGCAAATATTCGTTTTTGCGTTTTTTATAAAGATTAATGGCATACAAAGAAAAATGATGTAACTTTGCACGATACAAACATAAATTCGCACAAAATGAGAGATTTTGAAACTTACATTTTCGACCTTGACGGCACTTTATTATATACCCTTGGCGACTTGACGAACAGCTTGAATTATGCTATGGGCGAATTCGGATATCCGAAATATTCCACCGAAGAAGTAAAACTTATGGTTGGTAACGGCATCAAGAAACTCATTGAACGTGCTATTCCGCACGGAACTAATAACCCTCAGTATATCAACGTATATTCGGTTTTCATGGAACATTATCTTAAACACAATCTTGATACGACAAAACCGTATGACGGAATAATCGAAATGATTGACAAGTTGAAAAAGCATGGAAAAAAACTTGCCGTTGTAAGCAATAAATACTGCAAAGCGACAGAAGAATTATGCCGCCACTTTTTCAGCGATTATATAAGCGTGGTAATAGGTCAAAGCGATAGCGTACGTAAGAAGCCGGCACCGGACAGTGTGTTTGAGGCAATAAGACGCCTTGACGCTGATAAAACAAAATGCGTATATATCGGAGACAGCGAAGTGGATATCGAAACGGCAAAAAACAGCGGTCTGCCGTGCATAAGCGTTTTATGGGGATTTCGTGACAAAGACTTTTTGCTGGAACACGGTGCAGAAACATTTATAGAACACCCGAATGAACTGATCAAGAACCTTGATAATAAATAAAACTTGAATAGAGCTTGTATCGTAATCTTGCCGATTATAAATTATATTTTCCATAAACCTGCACTCAAATGGTGTATCGGATCCAGATAGGACTTTAAATTTCGCCCTTTCAAAAGGCGGTCTTTTACGATGTAAAAGGTTAGCTTTCAGACGCTAAAAGACCGTCTTTCGCAATGCAAAAGACGGTCTTTTAGAAAATCAAATTCAATGATTAGATTCTTCTTTATTTTACGAAAACTTTCAGAGGAGCATGTAACGCATCAAGAGTTTCAGTTGAACGTAATTTCCACTCATTGAAAGTGCGAACATCGTTTTTGCTCCAAGCCGAACCGAAATAATATGTGTATTTCTCTCCAGGTTGATATGTTATCACACCAACGCCATGACCGCTGGCACCGTTTGCCGGCTGTGCATACATCAAACCTTTGGTTGCTTTAACACCGTTGGGGAACAATACGCCAACATAAATCTGGAAATTCTGACCGTTGGGATTGTCTGTCGGATCGGCATAAACAACATAATTCTCGCCGTAAGCAATGCTCTTGGTATCCTCGCTGTGGATAACAACACCTGCCGCCATATCACACGGCTTGGTAAGACCGTCATACCAAACGGTCATTTTATTGAAGTTGCTTCCTTTATCAAGGCTGATAATGCGGTGTTCAACGATATTTTTGTCATTACCCAAAGCAAAAGGATTGTACTCCAAGCTCACGGTAAAGCGCAGAGGACCGTTATCCAATATCTTATAAGACTTATAACAATAAGGAAAAACAAGGTCTTCACCATTCATCAAGGCAGGTGTTCCACAGCCCAAGGTAGGACCTACTTTGTAACAATCAAGACCGTATCCGTGATCGAAATGATAAGTTGTTGCTATCGACATTTCACGGGCTTCTTCTTTCTTACCCGCTTTTTTAAGTTCTTCGATTTTCGGATGATTGCTTAACTCGGTAGAATATCTGTTTTCAACTTCAAGATCCGGGGTGTTTTTAACCCATACATCAACTCCGAAAGCCCTTTCTCCCGAGCGTTGTAACGCCGGACCATAGACTCTGTAAGCCGTGCGATCGTTCTCCCACGCGATGTCATCAACCCGCTCCGGATATTGTTTTCCGTAAACAACGGTTTGCATCTTTTGAGGGTTACCCGGCATAATGGTAAATTCAGCCTTGCCTTTCGGACGGACGGCGGCATCAATCAAGATTTTACCGTCGTACGTAATCTGATAAGCAACCTGCTGCCCAAGGGCATTTTTTACAATAAACGCATCCCCTTTTTTCAATCCGAGTTTGTCATACACGGTCTTGGCGTCAAACTCAACAACCTCCTGTCGCTGAACGTCACCATTGTTTACAACTGTTATTGAAACGTTTTCCGCTACTGCGGACAAAGGCGCAAGCATCATGCAAGACACCAAAGCACAAAAAATCTTTGAAATTTTCATTGTTATTGTTGGTTAATATTTTCAATTATTATTTTAGGTTTTCAATGAAGAATTGCGCTATCTGCCTTAACAGATGATTGCGTGTATTGCCGCCGTAAATGCTATGATTACGATTGGTATATACATTCATTTTGAAGTCTTTATCGGCTTGAACAAGCGTTTCTGTATACTCAAACAGATTTTGCGGATGCACATTATCATCAGCAAGACCGTGACACAAAAGCAGCGAACCATGCAATTTATCGGCACGCTTTATCGGATTAATATCATAACCCGACGGATTTTCATTTGGAGTACGCATAAAGCGCTCCGTGTAAACCGTTTCATAAGAACGCCAGTCTGTCGGAGGAGCGACAGCGACACCGGCTTTGAACACACCGCGACCTTCGCTCATGCTCATAAGAGTATTGAAACCACCGTAGCTCCAGCCCCATATTCCGATGTTTTCCTTGTCAATATAAGGTAATGTTCCAAGATAAAGAGCCGCCTCTACCTGATCTTTTGACTCTAAATCACCCAGTTTCAGATATGTAATTTTCTCAAAGTCGGAGCCGCGACCGCCTGTTCCACGACCGTCAACACAAACAAGAATAAAGCCTTGTTGTGTGAGATATTCGTCAAAGAGCGCGCCTTGTCCCATAGAGCCGAGGTTCCATGAGTTGATTACCTGCTGGCTGCCCGGACCGCTGTACTGCCACATCACGACGGGATATTTTTTATTCGGGTTGAAGTCTGCCGGCTTTATCATCACTCCGTTGAGGCTGACGCCCTCGGAAGTGGTGAATTTAAAGAATTCTTTTTGCGGCAGGTTGTATGCTACAAGCTTGTCTTTTAGTGTCTTATTATCAATGAGAGAGACTGTTTTCTTACCTGTTTCATTACAAATTGAATATTCTGCGGGAGTGTTTCTATCGCTCCATTGATGAACGAAATATTTAAAGTCGGAGCTGAATATTGCGCTGTTCCAACCATCACGAGAGGTAAGAAAAGTTGTCTTTCCGCTTTTATTCGTCACATAAACCTCTCTGTTCATGGGGTTCTTTCCTGCCGCCTGATAGTAAACGTTGCCCGTTTTCTCATCATAGCCGTAAACATTTGTTACGTCAAATTGTCCGGAAGTGAGCGTGCGTTGCAGTTGTCCCGTGAGGCTGTAAAGGTAGAGTTGCATAAATCCGGAGCGATCGCTGGGCAGCAAAATATGACCGGGCAACACCTTGATGTTCTCCATCGCTTCTTCCTTGACATACTTGGGCACACTTTCACGGATAATCATTTTAGCGACCGTGCTTCTCGGATTTACGCTGTAAAGACAAAGTTCGTCCTGATGGCGGTTCATGGTATAAACGATGATCTGTTCCGCATTGCTCGTCGGCTTAATTCTCGGAACGTAACCATCTTTATCCAGAGGCAGTTGCATATGTCGTGTCTGACGCGACTGAATGTCGTAGCTGTGAACTGAAACAACAGAATTTTTCTGTCCCGCTTTGGGATATTTATAGGTGTAAAGTCCCGGATATTCGGCATAAGACTTTTTCTCCGGCTTCATTCCCTTAAACATTTGCAACGAATATTCGGGCACATCCGTCTCATCATATCTTACCCAACAAAGCATGCTTCCATCCGCATTGAATGTAAGTGCCGAGTTAAAGCCGAACTCTTCTTCATTCACCCAATCGGGAATTCCGTTAATCACTTCATTCCGCTTTCCGTCTTTCGTCACTTGACTCTCGGCATTTCCGTAAAGAAGTTTTACGAGATAGATGTTATTGTCGCGGACAAAAGCAATCTTCTGTCCGTCGGGCGACCACACCGGCGACTGCTGGGGACCGTAATCGGAGAGCTTTTCCAACTTACGGTCGGCAATGTTATAAATGTAATAAACAGCCGTAAATGAACGCCGGTATATTCTTTTAGTCTTCGTGGAAATAAGCATTTTTGTCTCGTCCGGACTCATAATGTATCCGTCCAAACCGTCAATTTTCTCACCGACAGTACTGTTCACGTCAAAAAGCACAGCCGTCTCTTTGCCCGATTTATAAGAATACTTTACGATTTTCTTACCGTCTTTGTCAATCATTGCGTAACTCTGACCATCGGCAAGCGGCGTAACCGCGCTGAGATACTCGGCAGAAAAGGTTCTGCCTGTTATGTCTTTTAACGAAAGCATATTTCCTGACATCATATTGCCCACGGCAAGAAACAATGCCGCACAAATGATAAAAATCTTTTTCATCGTATTATTAATAAATTATTTAAGCACAAAGGTAAGTATTTTTAATTACATTTGCAGCCGTGATAGATTTAAAAGATATTAACGGAAGGTAATCGCAGACAGATGATTTTAACGGTTTTCCCAATAAATCAGCTCCACGACTACACCTTAATTATATAAATAAGATGAACGAGATCGCCTTACCATACAATGATTACGGGGGTTGGTTACGCCGACGCTTCCCCTTCAAAGTGCAGAAGATTTCCGTCGATGCGGGATTTTCATGCCCCAATCGCGACGGAAAGCTCAGTTCCGGCGGATGTTCGTTTTGCAACAACAGCACTTTCAATCCCGCCTACTGCGACAGCAGAAAAACCATAAAAGAACAGCTTGATACGGGAAAACGTTTCTTCAAACACAAATATCCGGAAATGCGATATTTGGCTTATTTCCAAGCATACACCAACACTTACGGAGATTTGGACAATCTGAAAAGAAAGTATGAAGAGGCTCTTGCCGTGGAAGACGTCGTCGGCATCGTGATTGGAACACGTCCCGATTGCGTAAACGACAAACTTTTGGACTATCTGGAACAACTCACGCATCAAACGTTCGTATGCGTTGAATACGGCATTGAGTCGGCAAATGACGACACATTGAGACGTATCAACCGCGGTCACACTTTTGAATGTTCACGAATGGCGATAGAAAGAACTGCCGAGAGAGGAATTATTACGGGCGGACACATAATCCTCGGACTGCCCGGTGAAGACGAGGACGAGAGCCTGAGACAAGCTTCCCTAATCTCATCGACCAAACTTGACATCCTGAAAATTCACCAACTTCAAGTCATACGGGGCACACGTATCGAAAAAGAATTCCGTGAACATCCGTTCCATCTTTACACCGTTGAAGAATACATCTCGCTGCTTGCTCGCTACATTGCACGTCTGCGTGAAGACATTGTTTTAGAACGTTTCACGTCACAATCCCCCAAAGAGCTGCTCGTCGCACCTGATTGGGGGCTTAAAAACCATGAGTTTACAAATCTGTTGGTAAACCATCTGCGCAAGACGGGAATACGTCAAGGACAAGATCTCCGGCAAGAAGAATAACAACCTATAATCAACCGTTTTACAAAAGACCGCCTTTTACCTTCCAAAAGGCGGTCTTTTGCACTCTAAAAGACCGCCTTTTAC
>OGLB01000856.1_pt1 | contig 14139 bp, 10 predicted proteins | sample 1572551 | NCBI WGS metagenome assembly OGLB01 (sample SAMEA2582003, study PRJEB24529) | metagenome | biome: Human gut stool | place: China | collected 2011
TGAGCGAAATGCCAAATTTATTTGAGCATTTCCGAACAGAACTCAACATTTGCCGAGCAAATATAGACTTTTGAAGTGACTTAGCTTTCTCTTTTTCCATTAAAAAAGAAGCAGGAGTCGGTTAAATATATTGATTTAACTAATTTTTGCAAAACTACAATTAGATTTTGCACTAATACCAATTATAGATATGGATAAAAAGGATTTGAAACCGGCCTCTGTTTTTCATTATTTTGAAGAAATATGCCAGGTACCCCGTCCCTCTAAAAGGGAAGAGAAAATAATTGCTTATTTAAAAGCATTTGGTGAGAAACACGGTTTGGAAACCAAGACGGATGAAGCCGGAAATGTGTTGATTAAGAAGCCGGCAACTCCGGGTAGAGAGAATCTGAAGACGGTGATTCTGCAATCACATATAGATATGGTTTGTGAAAAGAACAGCGATGTGGAGCACGACTTCCTGACCGATCCGATTGAAACTGTGATTGACGGAGAATGGTTGAAGGCAAAAGGTACGACTTTAGGTGCTGACAATGGAATAGGGGTAGCTACCGAGTTGGCTATATTGGCATCTGACGATATTGAGCACGGACCGTTGGAATGTCTTTTTACTGTAGATGAAGAAACCGGATTGACGGGTGCATTTGCGTTGAAAGAAGGATTTATGAGTGGAGATATTCTCATTAATCTTGACTCGGAAGACGAAGGTGAATTGTTTATCGGTTGTGCCGGAGGAGCTAACACGACGGCTGAATTTGCTTATCAGCCGTTTCCTGCACCACAAGATTATTTTTATTTTAGTGTAGCAGTAAAGGGCTTGACCGGTGGCCATTCCGGTGATGATATAAATAAGGGAAGAGCCAATGCCAATAAATTATTGGTTCGCTTCCTGACTCAGCTGGCTGCTAAATATCCGATGTATTTGTGTGAAATAGACGGAGGAAATCTTCACAATGCCATTCCGCGTGAAGCACGGGCACTTTGTGCGGTTCCGATGAAGGATAAAGAGTCGGTGCGTGTGGATTTAAATATTTATACGGCTGAGATAGAGAATGAATTTGCAGTGACCGAACCTAATCTGAAAACCGAGCTGTCTTCCGAAGCTCCTGAAGTGTCTGTGAATGAGTTAGGAAATTTTGGCTTTGAAGATATTGTATCATACTCTCCAAAAGTAGCAGAGCCTTATGATATTCAGAATAGAGCTTTAACAAGCACAACTATAAATTCCAAGAAAGGAGATTATTATGCAACCATAAGAGTAGATTTCAGATCTACTCTTCAACCTGAAACAGTAATACAAAATTTATCCAACTACACATTTAATAATCAATCAATAATAATTGAAGATATAAAACCTATCACAGCACAAGGAAGCCCATACACACACTTTGTTAATATTGTAATTCCTAAAGGAGTTAATATTGCAGAGGACAACTTGATATTAAAAGCTCCCCAAATGCCTAATTGGGTCTTTGAGTCCAATGACGAAAATGGAAAGAACGTTAATGATAATCTGAATAAAACAACTGGAATTAAATATCTTATAGAAGGTGTGGCTGACGCCTATAAAAAAGATAATATATTAACCTCGCTTAAATTTACAGTTAAACGCAAATAAATTATGGGTGAATTTTTTGGAAGTATTTATTGTTGGTTTGAAGAGTTCTTTGGAATTGAACTAGCAAACTATCTTTGGGGAGAATCATCTCCATTATCACAAACCAATTCATTTATTGGCATAGGATGGAGTATGTTTGGCATTAGTGTTGCAATAGTTCTCATTTATTACTATGTTATTAATCACCCCCAATTGAATCATTGGTGGGGTTGGACTATTTTTCTTATTATAAATGCTGTTGTGAACTTTATTGTAGGTTGGCAGTGGGTTCTTAAAGACTATTATAGTGGTAAAATGGTAGTGATAGACCCAGCAACCAATCTACAAACGCCCTTAAACATAGGAGAATCTGAAATTATATATTTTGGCGTTTCTAATATGTTTATATCAATCATCGCATTTATAATTTTCTCTTTCATGTTTAAGTGGTGGAGTTCTAATTGTTCACGTGCTCCCTTTTAAAAAAGAAAACTATGTCTAAAATTTTTCTATTTGGAATTGGAGGAACTGGGGCAAGAGTCCTACGTTCGCTTACAATGATGCTTGCTACTGGTGTAAAATTAGGAGTAGATGAAATCATTCCGATTATAATAGACCCAGATGCTGCAAATGCAGACCTAACTCGTACTGTTTCATTATTAAACAACTATTCAGCAATAAGGGAAAAACTACAATTCAGCACCGATAATAAAAATAGATTCTTTCGTACAGAAATTGAACGAATCTTGCCAAATTACACTCTTCGTATCAATGATACGGATGATAAATCATTTCAACAATTTATTGAATATGCTTCAATGTCCAAGTCCAATAAGGCCTTGACTAAAATGTTATTCTCTGATAAAAATCTAGAATCGTCTATGGACGTTGGTTTCAAAGGCAATCCTAATATTGGTAGTGTTGTACTAAATCAGATTGCCCATTCAGATGATTTCATTGATTTTGCTAACTCATTCAGTGATGGGGATAGAATCTTTATCATAAGTTCAATCTTTGGAGGAACAGGAGCGAGTGGTTTTCCATTACTATTGAAAACATTACGAGAAGGAAAACACTTTCCGAATTATGACCTCATTAACCATGCTACAATTGGAGCAGTTACAATATTACCATATTTTAAACTGAAACAAAACGATGAGAGTGAAATTGATTCATCTACATTTATTTCAAAGACGAAATCTGCATTAGCTTATTATGAAAATAACATAAGCAAAAACAATACGATAGATGCTTTATACTATCTTGCTGATGATGTTACTAATACATACGAAAATCATGAAGGAGGTTCGGCTCAACAAAATGCAGCTCATCTTATAGAATTTTTAGGGGCTACATCTATTATTGATTTCTCAAATTCAAAATTTGATACCCCTGCAAATATGGAATTAGGGATAAAAGAAGACTCCACTACAATATCATTTAGTTCATTCTATCGTAAAATGTATGAAATGCTTTATTTCCCTCTAGTTCAATTCACAATGATGTCTAATGCGTTAACCTATAAACTAGATTACTATTGTTCAAATAGTTTTAATGCCAATAAAGGTAATTTTGACAATTTGTACTCTGGGGATTTTTTCAATAGTCTTTCCTCTTTTCTTTTGAAATACCAAGAATGGCTAAAAGAAATGAAAGAAAACAAGCGTTCTCTTGACTTATTTAATCTTACTTGTAAGGATAAACCGTTTGACCTTGTAACGAATATCAAACCCAAACGTATTTTTAGCAAATTCTCAGATTACAACCTTGTGACAGATAGATTGAATAGTGCAATTAAAAATTGTAAAAGTAAAGGAATTGAAAATAAGTTTCTTGAGATGTTTTTTATTGGAACAGAGAAACTTGTATCTGAAAAACTAAAAAATTAATATTATTATGTCTAAAATATTTCGATTATATAAAGAAGGAACGACTACATATGAGGATTGGAATAATAGTCCTGCGTTTCCATATAACTCAGCAAGTCGTGACATGATTGAAGATCCAGATGGAGCATCAGCTCGGCATGAAATAACTTCAATACCATCACCATTTGCTCGAATAGATTTGATAAAAACAGCCTTTAAGGAAGTTTGTAAACAAGATAAGAAAACAAGAAAATCCAATCTTGATGGTGATACCATTTTTCACAAAATGGTGTCAGACACACTGGATGTGGCCGAGATATTTTTCAACTTAGATAAGTTCAGAGGTAAAGTAGAAGTCATAAAATGGGATCCCTCTATTATGCTCAGAGAACTTGACAGCTCTGGAATTCCCGGACATCGTTATTTAGCGGATTCGTTACAAAAATATATGTCTTCTGATTCTAAAACATACAATTTTGGGAAATTAAAAAATATCTATCTTCTAAATTATCTTCAAGGGCCAGATGAATTAAATATAATTGGAGCAACCTCTCCAGCAACATTATTTTTCAGCAATGCCAATGACTTAGGATATATCAATGATATTTTCTTTGGTGAGGACAGACCTTTTGATACAAAATATCAACCACTATATAAAAGAGATTTTGAATTTGTGAAATACTTCTTTGCTTTAAGAAAAAGTATACAAAATTTTGCAGGATTATTCCCTGAGGTTGATACATATTTAACTAGAACATTTACAGCGATAAATGACACAGAGAAAAAAAATGAGTTACTTAATATAACCCCAACAGTTCTAGATCAGTTATCATCTATATCAGTTGTTGATATTCAACAAAATGATATTGTAGAAGTATTAGGATATACTCTCTATAAGAAATCCTCACGACCTATAACATCTACTAGTGATTTTTTAATTAAGACATCAAAAGAAACTACAATCAAACCATTAGTTCTCCCAGTAGAAGCTGGTAATAAATATAGCGACCTTCAATATACATCTGGGAAATGGGGTAAATCAAATGCTGCTCCTTATTATGACAAAGAAACAGATTTATTAAAAAGAGTTCTTCCTTTTGAAGGTTCACTTAATCCATATCTGACAATTAGTGATTTCTTGGAAGATACAATTATTCGAGTGCCACATACGCTTAATACAGAAAATTACTTTAACGGTAATTTGAAACTTGATGAAAAGGAACTTGCTTATATACTTCCCATTAAACCATTGTTGTTTGAGTATTTCACTTCAGAAGAACTTCGGAGTAATATGCTTGATGGAAAACCTATGCTTGAAATGAATGTTTTAGCAGGAAAATCAGGAGTTAAGGTCGTCCTTCGTATTCCAATAAAAGGAGCTCATAATATAAATTACATAGAATATACACGCCTTTATTATAATAATAGAGGTGCAGATGTGCAAAATAATGAAGGAGGTATAACAGAGTTTAAGTTTACCGGCTTTATTATGCCATTGATTAAATTTAACAATGAACATGATGCAATTTTCAATATATCATGTATTCAATCTGTAACAAGTAAAAATGAGTTCCAATTCTTTAAAGGTAATGAGAAATTACAATTAAAGAATCGCACCTGTCGTAATGAAGACCAACAAATTATGAACAAATCAGATAATTATTTGCTTGAAGGAACTAATTTTGATTTTGTTCAGGTTCGTAATAATCATGGGTATGCAGGTATCCTTTTACCAATTTTCAAGCAGCAAAAAAATATTGAACGATTTGAGTTTGCAATTGATTTAGGAACGTCAAATACCCATATTGAATTTCGAAAAGGAAATGAAAAGCCAGAGGTCTTTAATTTTACAACAAAAGATAGGCAGTTATGCGAAATGTTTATTCCAGCTAAAAATGAGTATGGTTCAATCGAAGATTTGATTGAAGAGACTGAACTCATTGAAAAGGATTTTATACCAAACGAAATTGGGCAATCTGATTATCGTTTTCCTACACGTACGGTTCTCTCTTGCGCAAAAACAGTTGATTGGACAAATGTCATTGACCCATTTACGCTTGTTAATTTACCATTTACCTATGATAAACGCAGTGAACTGCCATATAATAATTTTAAATATAATATAAAGTGGGGAAATGGAGATGAACTTCGTGTAATGGAATCCTATGTGCGATGTCTTATGCTTATCATTAGAAATAAAGTTCTACTTAATAATGGAGACTTACAGCATACAAAGATAACATGGTTCTATCCTATTAGTATGGCTCCCAAGCGTCTTCGTAAACTTAAATCGACATGGGATGATGCTTATGAGAAGTATTTTGGAAATGGAGTTACAGGGTATATGACTGAATCATCTGCTCCTATTCAATATTTCTTCAAGAGATATTCTACAGCAACCGATCTAGTAAATGTAGACATCGGAGGAGGTACGACTGATATAGCTTTTGCAAAAGATAAAAGTATCAATTACGTAACATCATTCCGTTTTGCTTCAAATGTACTCTTTGAAAATTCATTTTCTGAGCTTGATGACAATAATGGAATTGTGGATTGGCATAAGAATGAAATTCTTAAACTTCTTGAAGAAAAGAATTTGTCAGATTTAATACGGATATTCAATAGCACTAACAATGCTCACCCTGCAAATATGGCATCTTTCCTTTTTGGACTAAAAGACAACACTATACCTCAAAAAGCAGGTGTCAACGTCAAAGCTATAGATTTTAATTATTTACTTCAAGAAGATGAAGACTTTAAGATTGTGTTTATTATTTTTTATACAGCAATCATATATCATATTGCACAAATCATAAAACTACTTGACCTTGATGTTCCTCGACACATATCATTCAGCGGTAATGGCAGCAAGGTTATCCGTGTAATAACTACGGATACAAAACTTCTTGCGAATTACACTAAATTACTGTTTGAAAAAGTCTTGGAAAAGCCATATGGTAAGGAACTGGAATTATTAGGACTTGAAAAAGACTCTAATCCTAAAGAAGCCACTTGTAAGGGTGGTATCATTGGGGCTGAAATAGAAGATAATCTAAATAAAACGATTGTCTTTAAAAGTGATTGCTCCGGATTAGTAAAACCAGCTGACACTTATGCAACGATTAATGAAGGTTATAAACAACGTACCATTACTGCTATTGAAAATTTCTTTAATTTTGTTCTTGTGGATATGAATGCCGTATTTAATTTTGACAAGAATTTTGGTGTAAAAACATCTTCACTCCGTATCGCACAAGAAATAGCAAAAAAAGACCTATATACATACCTTGAAAAAGGAATAAGTCAGCGGAAAGAAGAAACCGAAAATAATGACATGATAGAAGAAACCTTTTTCTTTTATCCTATAAAAGGGGTTCTTAGTGCCATTTCTGCAGAGATATATAAAGAGTTGCAACAATCATAAACAGTTATTATGAAATCTGGTAAATCAATAACATATACAATACTGCTATTCATGTCTTTTTGCCTATATAGTTGCAATGGCAGTTGGTTCGGTAATCAAGAGACCGAAAATGATGACAGTTTAACACACAGCGAAAGTAAAACAGACAAATCTGTTATCGCTGTAACCGACTCAGTTAATAATTTAAAAGATAAATTTATAGACTTGGAATCACAATTTCATAAGACTACACAAAAAATTGATCATATAGAGACTGATATCAAGTCATTTACAAAAAACAAAGCCAATAATACATTGGGGCTTCTTATCGGATGCGGATTAGGAATTATAAGCTTGATTATCGCTATTGCTGCCATAACAAAAGTTGGGAAATACAAGCTTCGTTTAGATTGTCACCGAGACGAAATTAAAGCTCTTAAGTCAAAATTGAGTGAATACAAGCATACCGATAATAATTCAAAGTCCAACTATTCAGTATCTAAATTTGCATCCAATTCTGAATACTCATCCTTACAAAGAAAAATTCAATCTTTAGAGGATGAAATGACTAAAATGAAAAGCACAATATTGTCAAATCAGGTTGTCCCCCCTGTTACTACACCAGAAGTACCCATTGCTAAGCCCCAAGCGGTGAAAATCGGGTATTTCGGAACTGTTGTTAGTGGAGAAGGTGGAACAGGTTATTTCAAAAAAATGTTGGAATACAAAGATGAGGACGCACGTTTTTTAGTAAAATTCTTGGAAAAAACTATTGAATTTGAACCAATAGCGACATTGCCAATGATAAAATCCAGCGATTATATGGAATTAGCTGTTGAATTTAAAGGATGCTCAAAATCTGAGGCAACGGATATGGCTCTTATTCTTCCTGGAATTGTAGAACAGAATGGGGATAAATGGATTATTAAGAAAAAGGCATCAGTTGACCTTCTAAAATAAATAAATTATGCACGCAATAGTACCTATAATCATCATTGTTATCATTGTCATACAATTATTCTTTTTTACAAAGAATTTTTCGCGAATGCGTCAGTTTAGTAATATTTTCGTAAACAATGCGTCTTGGCATCTGAGGCACAATGAAGAGACGTCTCTTGTAGATGGAATTTATGGAAATGGCAATGGAATTTTTACGGCAATCATAGCTTCTATTAATAAATATTTAGAAAAAAATTCAGGATCTGTCATAGATTTTGGACTTTTGAAAGATGCCGTAGACCGCCATTGTGATTCTGTAGAGAATGACATAGCTACACAAACACCAATCCCTCTTTATTGGGGCTTAGCAGGTACTATGGCTGGCGTAATCATAGGACTATGGGATTTGTTACAATCTAATGCAATAATGACACTTATGAGTAGTAGTGGTGAGGTAGTAATCAACAATGCTTCACAAAATGCAGCCTCCGGTATTAATTCCCTTTTGAGTGGTGTTGCATGGGCGATGTTAGCTTCAATTTGTGGAATACTCCTCACTACGGCTAATTCTTTACTCTTTAAAAAGTGTAAATTAAAGGAAGAAGATGGAAAAAACTCATTCTTAGCCTGGATGCAATCTGAACTTCTTCCAGAATTACCCTCTAATACGTCAGAAGCTCTTAATAGTTTAGTTCGAAATCTCAATAAATTCAACAACACATTTGCACAAAACACAACTAATCTTGGTAACGCTCTTAATGCGGTAAATCAATCGTATGCAATTCAAGCTGATATTATCAAGGCTGTTCATGATATGGATATTATGAAAATGGCTAAAGCAAATGTTCGTGTACTTGAAGAATTGCAGCAATGTACAGATAAATTAGAAAAATTCAATCTGTATTTAAATGATGTTGAAGGATACACTAAAGCTATTCATCGCTTTGAGTCTTTATACCATGAACAAGTAGATAAGATTCATATACTTGAAGAAATTCGGGATTTCTTTGGGCGTCATAAAGGAGAAATAGCAAAAACAACAGCAGATGCAGATCGCATCCTTCAGGAATCATTACAAAGCATACGAGAATCCACATCTTTAAATGTTGATGAATTTCATAAATATTTTGTTGAACAAAGTGAAGTCTTTAAAGCTATATTAAAAACAGAACAAGAAGAGCTTGAACAATTTACATCAGAATTAAAAGACCAATTTAATATTCAAATGTCTAACATGCCACAGGTAGCAAAACGATTAGAAGATATTGCTGCAATTCCTATTCAACTTGACAAACTTATAGATAAAATAGAATATTCTAATGTTAAATTGGCAAATGATATATCACAATCAGTAAAACAATCATTGATGTCAATTACATCCAAAGACATATTAGATGATAAAGAAAGAAATTACGCACAAGATACCATGCCTAATTGGATGAAAATATCCGGCTGGATAGCTTTGATTATTATCGCAATTGTTGGTATTATGAATATTGTGTTTACTCTCTTTCCTATAAATAATCTGAATGTTTAATGGGTCTAACTGTTACAAAACATAATTTACAGTAGTATAATCATGGCTCAGAAAAAGGAATCATTTTTTTGGACAAGTTACTCAGACCTTATGACAAGTTTATTCTTTGTCATGCTTGTTCTATTCGTTCTTGTCATTGTTCTCTTGCACAAACGGATGGAAGTAACTGAAACACAATTATTAGAAATAAAAAAAGTAGAACAATCAACCAAAGATCTAAGTCGGGATTATTTTCAATATCGCCCTGATTATAAAAAATATGTTCTCACTATTCAAGTGCGCTATCCAGCAGGAAAATCAGATTTAAAAGATATGATAACAACTGATAAAGATGCACAATTACGCCAGTTAGCTGCCGCAGGACGCGAGATACGAAACTTTTTAAAAAGTCATAGTGAGAATCAATATATTCTCATAATAGAGGGCCAAGCATCCAAGGATAATTTTCTTTATAATTATGAATTAAGTTATCAACGAGCATTGGGACTAATGCGTTTTTGGATTGAGGATTCAAACATTACATTCGGAAACAATTGTGAAATACTTATTTCGGGAAGTGGAGATGGTAAACTTGATACTCATTCTATGCGTGAAACAAATGATGAAAAAGAGAATCAGCGTTTCCTTATCCATATTCTACCTAAAAATATTTTTGTACACAATGAAAACAAATAACATTCTTATATTCTTCTTTACTATCACTTGCTTATGCACTTCTTGTGCCCATAAATCAGGCCATGGTACTAATAATGCTAAAGGAACCCAGCATTCTGAACAAATAATTTCTACTAATGGAGTAACAAATACAACAGTTACTATCAGTAGTGACAATAGAAATAAAAACAAAATTGAGGGACCTGAAGTTTTTACTCTTTATAATACCGCTGTGTTTATGGTTTTCACATCAGATGGACACAATATGTATCAAGGCTCAGGCTTCTTTATCAATAAATATGGGTTAGCTGTCAGTAATTACCATGTATTCAAAGGTACAGGTATTGGTGAAGAAGGTATCAAACTTGTAGGAGATAATAAAATCTACAAGGTAACAGAAGTAATTAAAAGTAGCGAGGAAGAGGATTTCATTTTATTCCGGGTGAATGTTTCTAACACTAATTATATACCTATAGCCCAATATAAGCCCAACGTAGGGGAGAAAGTATATGCGATAGGTAGTCCTCGTGGACTTGAGAATACATTTTCATCTGGAGAAATTTCTCAATGGCGTGATAAGAATTTGATGCAAATTTCAGCTCTAATAGACCACGGTAGTAGTGGAGGAGCACTTATAAATGAATATGGTGAACTCGTTGGAATAACATCGGGATCTTTTGCTGATGGTTCACAAGCAAATCTTAACTACGCATGGAGTATTGATGTAATAAAACCATACGTAAAAAGTAAATAATAAAACAGCAAATGAGTATCCATAAGTACATTTTTCAAAAAAAAGAATACCATTTTTCGCATTTAAAATAAGTACTTTATTAACTTAATACAAAACGAGACAGTACCCAAGGTTTCGCTCGTTTCTACATCATTACCAATCTAAAATAAATCATATAAATTTCCTAATTTTCAACAAACAAGAGAAGATAACGTACAGTAAGAGAAATAGTAAGTATTCGGCCAACTACAGGTATTAAACCTTTATATACAACAATAGCGACTGTCACTATGAACCTAATAGTATCAGCCGCTATTGTTTTGTTGAACCCATATGTTACAGTTTATATCAGTTACAAGATTCCTCCTTTTGCCTTGTCAGTACACATTCCGGATGTTTCAACTTCCATTTATGTGGAAGTAGATTCAAAAGTTCTTCTTGGGTTGCCTTCTTGTGATAAGGCATTTGTGTGCCGAAAACGGAGCATACCCACCCACTCAGAACGCTTAATCCACCCACAATTATTGCTAAATAGGCCTTGAAAAGTGCCTGAAAAAACGGAGTATATCCGTTCATTTCAGCTAAAAACGCCACAAAACGCCATAAAAAACGGAGCATATCCGTTCAGTGGTTTGGATATTACGATAGAATCTCCGTTTTCTCTACAGAAATCGGAGTATATCCGTTCACTAATGAGAATGTAATAATACTATAATCAATTGTCTACATACGGAAAACGGAGTATATCCGTTCACCTTCTCACAGAAACGACAATGCCTGCATAAAAAACGGAGCATGTCCGTTCACTTGCTACTCTTTTCCCGTATCTTGTATGCAGAAAACAATCTTCATACAATACGACTATGGCAGGAAAAAGTAAGAATATGAGCCAGATCAAACAACTTCTTCTACTAAAGAAGAGCGGAATCTCCAACCGCAAGGCTGCCGATATAATCGGCATGAACAAGGAGACAGTGAACAACTACATGAACAAGGTCAACGCTGACAGCCTGAGCCTTGATGAACTTATCAGGTTGGATGATCCCATTCTTGAGCACCGTCTCAAGGGCGGCAATCCTGCATATAGCGACAAGCGTTTTGAAACATTCAAAGCCCTTCTTCCATATCTTCAGGAGGAGATGAAGCGCAAGCATGTCACGCTGAAGCTGCTTTGGGAGGAATACCGTAATGAGCATCCGGATGACCACTACAGCCTGACACAGTTCCGTTTTCATTACAATCAGAACACAGAGGCCAGGAAGGAGTCGCCATCCACCATACTTGCCGACATGCGTACGGGCGGCGAAAAGCTTTTCCTCGATTTTGCCGGTGATACTATGGGGTACGTTGATATGGAAACCGGTGAGGTCGTCCAGTGCCAGGCTTTTGTAGCCACTCTGCCTGCAAGCGACTACGGTTATATCCTCTTCGTACGTTCACAGCGCACGGAAGACTTTGTATATGCCATAACGCAGTGCCTGAAACATCTTGGCGGCGTACCAAAGATGCTTGTCCCTGACAACCTTAAAGCTGCCGTTGTCAAGACAGACAGATATGAGCCTTCGCTTAACCGTGTAATGGAGGATATGGCCAATCATTACGGCACGGTCATCATACCGGCACGTCCCGCACACCCAAAAGATAAAAGCAACGTGGAAGGGACCGTGAGGCTTGTCTATATGCGTGTGTTTGCCGAACTCCGCAATGAAACCTTCCATTCACTGGAAGAGCTTAACCGGGCAGCCTCGCTCAAAATGAAAGCGCACAACCAGAAACGCATGCAGAAGCATCCTTATACGCGTGAGGAACGGTTCCTTGCCGTAGACAGGCCTAATCTTATGCCGCTGCCTGACAGGGATTTTGAGATTGTGTCATATACCGATTTGAAGGTGTCAACCAACTGCTGTATCTATCTCGGACGTGACCAGCACTATTATACAGTACCGTATCAGTATATATCCAAAACCGCACATGTCGCATATACACGCACACTGGTAAAAGTATATGTGGACGGTGAGCTTGTAGCCATTCACCTACGTGATTACAACAGGGGAAAGTATACTATCGTAAAGGAGCATCTTGCAAGCAACTCCCGGGAATACAGAGGGATGAGCGCAAAATCATACATAGAGCGTGCCGAGCGTGCATCCGGCATACTTGGAGATGTAATCCGCCGCATATTTTATTCTTCCACAATGCCTCCGGAGACTCATTACAAGACCTGCGACGGGCTTCTAAACCTGCAAAGGAGCAGTGATCCGGCCGTCTTCCAGAAAGCCTGCGAGACAGCCTTGGATGTAGACAGATGCAGCTACCGCTTTATCCGTTCGCTGGTAGAGAGCAAGTGTGCCGGTGTAGGGCAGCCTTCATCTTCCTTTGCTCCTCCGCAGCACTGTAATATCCGTGGAAAATCACAGTTCAAATGACAGACTTCTAACACTCAAAACAAATAACGATGGATGAAATTATCAATGCTCTAAGAAACCTTAAGATGCCTGGAATGGCCCATTACTGGGCTACCATGAAGGAGACGCGACAGGCAGAGTCGCTCTCCTTGAAAGACGGTCTGCAACTGCTTATACAGGCTGAACTGGATAACCGGAATCAAAGCCGGAATGCCCGTCTGATAAAAAAAGCACACTTCCGTTATCAGGCATCCATAAGCGAAGTTATCTATGACAGCAAGCGTGGCGTGGACAAGCAGAAAGTACTTAATCTCGCCACTTGTGACTATGTGAAAAACGGGGTATCCATACTTATTACGGGTGCTGCCGGTACCGGTAAAAGCTGGTTGGGTACAGCGTTTGGTCATCAGGCCTGCATGAACGGATATAAGGTTGCTTATTATAACCTGTACAGGCTCTTCGAGGAAATAAGCCTTGCCCGTATATCCAGTACCCTGCATCGTTTCTTCGCCAAGCTGGCACAGACTGACCTGCTTATACTGGACGACTTCGGCATGAAAGTTCTTGACGGACAACAGTTACTTGACTTTATGGAGATTATAGAAGACCGCCATGGACAAAAAGCTACGATCATCATATCACAACTGCCGGTTGCCAACTGGTACGATGTGATGAAAGGCAACACGACTGCAGCTGATGCAATATTAGACAGGTTGGTACACACAAGTGTGCGCTTCGAGCTACAAGGCAGCAGTTTACGTCAAAAAAGACATCAAAACTGCAACGTTACAGACGAAAATCAATAAATTTGTATCGCCATAGGTAAAGAGTATGAAAAGTGAACGGATATCACCGTTTTGGGTGAACGGATATCAACCGTTTTCAGCATTTTCATCTCATTTATTTTGGAGATTAAAGATTTTACTCTATCTTTGCAACCGCAAAACGATGGTGCCATAGCTCAGTTGGTAGAGCAAAGGACTGAAAATCCTTGTGTCCCCGG